>Ga0116152_10000091_pt1 | contig 64762 bp, 56 predicted proteins | sample AD_UKC119_MetaG_FD_89894 | JGI IMG/M metagenome (GOLD analysis project Ga0116152, IMG submission 89894) | Active sludge microbial communities of municipal wastewater-treating anaerobic digesters from Hong Kong - AD_UKC119_MetaG | ecosystem: Engineered > Bioreactor > Anaerobic > Digestate...
CTCAGGGATATGCTGTTTTTGATGATCCCAGCATGCCGGTAGTGGGCGAAGGTGATGAAGAACCCAATGACACTTTCCGTGAACAACTGGTGATGAATGCCAAAGCTGCTATCGACAAGCTGGACGAGATGGGTGTGGGTGATCCGGAAAGGGTTGCCATTGGAGGTCACAGCTATGGCGCATTTATGACGGCCAATCTGTTGGCTCATTCCGACCTGTTTGCTGCCGGAATTGCAAGAAGCGGCGCTTACAACAGAACGCTGACACCCTTTGGCTTCCAGGCTGAAGAAAGAACTTACTGGGATGCCCCGGAGATATACTATGAAATGTCGCCCTTTATGCATGCCGATAAAATCAATGAGCCTCTGCTGATGATCCATGGTGAGGCCGATAATAACTCAGGAACATTTCCCATGCAAAGCGAACGCATGTTTGCAGCCATGAAAGGGCTTGGCGGAACTGCCCGCCTGGTAATGCTTCCTCATGAAAGCCACGGATATCGTGCTGAAGAATCAATCCTGCACATGCTATGGGAAATGAATGAATGGCTGGATAAATATGTAAAGAATAAGGAATAAATTGTTTAATTTTAAAAGCCTTTAATTCTAAAATCAAATGTCATGAAAATATGGATTCTCCTTTTTGCAATGGCAGTTGCATTGATGCAATTTACCATGGGTCAATCTGTCGTTTTCCATAAAACTTATAACCTGGGGCCGGGTTTATCAGCCAGTGATATAATTCATACAACTGACGGAACCATTTTGCTCACCGGAACAATGGACAATGCAGATGAAATAAATAATCTCCTGATTTTCGCTGTAGATGGAAACGGTGATTCACTATGGACCAAAACTTACGGAGGTGACTCAACTATGCGGGGAATTAAGTTTACGGCCTTGTCTGACGGGAACTATATCATCGGAAATCAGTTTGGAGTTAATGCGAACATATTAAAGATCAATCCTCAGGGCGACTCCCTGTGGAGTGCCACATTACCTGCAGAATATGGAAGTGAATGTTCTGGTCTTCTTGAGCTCGAAAACGGAGATTTTATAGCGATGCAAAGGGTTTTTCTGCTTCCGACTTCCACCTATTTTTTGCGCACCAATTCCGAAGGTGAGATCCTTTGGTCAGTGCTTTCAGAATATGGTGAAACCAATTTTCTGACTTCAAGCAATGAGGGAGGATTTATTGCAACAGGCTCCAATGGCATGGCCATGTATATGCACAGCATTTTTCTGGAATATGATCAGGATGGTAATTTGATCACCGATGTTATTTATGATGATTTTGAAGGCATTTCAAATGGCGCAGATCAATCACCGAATGGAGACTTCTTTTTGGGTGGTTTTGAAAGTATCAATTATTATAATTATGCCAATATCATTAAAACCAACTCGTTGGGTGAGTTCCTCTGGAATAAAACCTATTCTGAGATTTCTCCTTCCTGGTTCATTACCACTAACACCTATGGTGAAGACACCATACTGGCTTGCGGATTTGAAGATCATAAGCTTTTTGTGGTTGCAATTGATGGTGAAGGATCCCTTATCAACGATTTAATCATTGATGATTATGAAGTTTATTTTACATCTTCAGCAATCATACAAAATCAGTATCTTTATGTATCGGGGTATTGTTATAATTGGGGAGATAGCGACCGGCTATTTCTCATAAAAATAGACCTGGATGATTTCGTATCGGGCATAAGAAATACAACGTTAAACCAGCAAATCGCAGTTTTTCCAAATCCTGTTAAAGAAAAGCTCAATATCAAGATCCCTGTGAATCAATCAGTCATCATTCATTGTAATATTTTAGACAGCAAAGGTAACTTCATTGAAAGCTGGAGGGAAACCTCCCCGGGAATAGTGCAGCTTGATGTATCCGATTATGATCCTGGAGTTTATTTTCTACAAATCAAAATTGAGAACTCGAGCATAACCAAAAAGTTTATCATCTCAAGATAACCTATTGGAATCATAAATTTTTCAAACAACCGTCTACTGCAATTGTTGTAGTAATTTTGCAGTTATGACAAATTTTAAATCAAAAGTTGTAAAAGTTGGTAATCTGGCTATTGGAGGCGACAACCCTGTTCGGGTACAGTCCATGACTTCCACCAATACACTCGATACGGAAGCCACCGTAGCCCAATCCATCCGCATGATTGAAGCCGGATGTGAATTGGTGCGCATCACCGCTCCCGGCGTTAAGGAGGCTGAGCATCTGAAAGTAATCAAAAATGTCCTGCGTAAACAGGGATACGAAACACCCATCATTGCCGATATTCATTATAAACCACAGGCCGCTGAAATTGCCGCTCAATATGTTGAAAAAGTAAGGATCAACCCCGGTAACTATACCGACCGCAAAAAAGGCAGATTAAATTTTACCGATGAAGAATATCATGCTGAGCTGAAAAACATCCGAACAAAGCTTAAACCCCTGATAGAGTTATGTAAAAAACACAAAGTAGCCATGCGCATCGGCAGTAATCATGGTTCCTTGTCGGAGCGGATCCTATTAAAATACGGCGACACACCCAAAGGCATGGTAGAATCGGCTATGGAATTCATCATAATTTGTGAGGAACTTGATTTCAGGGAAATTATATTAAGCATGAAAGCCAGCAATGTGAGGGTGATGGTGCAAGCCAACCGGCTTTTAGCAAAACGGATGCAGGAAGAAAATATGAACTATCCCATCCATCTGGGGGTAACAGAAGCCGGTGATGCTGAAGACGGAAGGATGAAATCAGCAGCCGGGATAGCACCTTTGCTTGAGGATGGAATTGGAGACACCATTCGTGTATCGCTCACTGAAGAGCCTGAGTTTGAAATTCCTGTAGCTTTAAGTTTGGTAAAGAGGGCCAATCTGAGACGAAGAAAAAACCCTGAATCCGAAGAGGTTAAATTGCCCTTTGATACCCTAAACTATGTACGAAGAAAAACAGAAAAGATTGATTTGATGGGTGGAGAACAGGTTCCCGTTGTAATTTTGAATACTTCAGCAATTTCAGTTGACTACCACCGGGATTATTCACCGGATTATCTTTTTAATTTGAATACCGGCCTTTTTGAATCTACTACCTCCCAATTCAAAATAAAACCTGTGTTTATCGATTCATTAAATGCCATAAAAAATTACCTGGGCACCAACCCAGTTCAGGCACCTATCATTTTCAGCCTGGATAAAGTTAATAGGTTAAATAACATTTATGAATGGTTTCATGAACTGGATAAAAACAATCATCGGGCTCCTGTGATTCTGAAAAAGAGTTATGGATATAACGAAACCGGGGAAATGCTTTTAAAAGCGTCATCGGACATGGGTTACTTTCTGGTGGACGGCCTGGCTGATGGAATCTGGTTAAGTTCCAAAACCACAGATGAGGTAAAGCTTTCAGAAATCGCATTTGGCATTTTGCAAGCCACAAGATCGCGCATTTCAAAAACCGAATACATCGCATGTCCTTCTTGTGGCAGAACCTTGTTCAATATTCAGCAAACGCTGCAGGAGATCAAAGGCAAAACAAATCATTTGAAAGGGATCAAAATTGGCGTAATGGGATGCTGCGTAAATGGTCCGGGCGAAATGGCTGATGCCGATTATGGATATGTTGGTGCTGGGCGTGGTAAAATCACGCTTTATAAAGGCAAAAAGATCATGAAAATCGGGATCGCTGAAAATGAGGCAGTAGGAGCGCTTATTGAATTGATAAAAGATAACGGTGACTGGAAAGAATGATTTAATTATTTTTACCGATTGATTTTCAGATAAAATAAATCTTAAAAAATCGAGTTTTTTACTTTACATTTTTATCCCGAAAAATATGAATATTAAGGCGAATTTTACCCTCATACTTTTAATATCTCTTTTATTCACTCAACTCCTGCCGGCCCAGGAAATTGCCATAGGCGAATGGCGTGATCATTTACCCTACCAAAGTGCCATTTCGGTAGCTTCAAATAATGAACGTGTTTATTGCGCAACTGAATATGGGATTTTTTATTTCGACAAGGCAGATAACAGCCTGAACCGCTTAACACGCGTTCAAGGTTTGTCGGATATAGGCATTTCAAAAATCGGATACAATACGCAGGTACGCACCCTGGTAGTTGCTTATCAAAATACCAACATCGACCTGATCAAAGGAAACACGATTATCAACATGCCCGACATCCTTTCCAGCAGTGCAATCACACCTGAAGAAAGGGCCATCAACGAAATGATTTTTATCGACAACCTGGTTTATCTCTCCTGTGGTTTTGGAATAGTAGTAATTGACCTTGAAAAGGAAGAGGTTAAAGATACCTGGTATATCGGGCCAAATGGATCGCACTTAAAGGTAAACTCGCTCACATTTAGCGACAATCAGTTTTTTGCAGCTACCGATGAAGGAATTTACTTTGCCGACAGATCTGATCCAAACCTGGCCTATTTTGGCGCCTGGTCGAAAGATGAAACACTGCCCGAACCCAACGAAAAATACAGCCACATTGCATGGTATCAAAATGTCCTGGTAACCTCAAAATATTCGGATGAATGGGGAAATGATACCGTGATGGCAAAACGTAATGATGTATGGGAAAAACCAGAAGAATTCAGCAGTAATAATGATGTTTGGGCCATTAAAGTTTTAGATAATAAATTTCATGTTGTTCAGCGGTATTCCGTAAGGATTTATGATGTTGATCTTAATACTGACAATGTAATCTGGACCTATGGCACCTCGTCACCGGTTCCCAGAGATGTGGATTTTGATAATTCAGGATTGTGGATTGCTGATGAAAGAGCCGGACTTGCTTTTGAAATCGGTTATGCCAATTTTTCATTCTATTATCCCAACGGGCCTGCCCTGTCGGAAGTTTATGCCATGGATATGGAAGGTGAAGATTTGTGGGTTGTTCCTGGTGGCAGAGACTTAAGCTGGGGCAACCTTTGGAAAAGGTCAAATATATTTTCATTTGTTAACGGATCGTGGAAATCATTCAACAATATTTCAGAGGGGTGCGAACCCCTCGACAGCATTCGTGATCTGTTAACTGTTAAAATCAACCCATATAACAAAAAGCAGGTATATATCGGGTCATGGTATCAGGGTCTTATTGAGTTTGATAATAATACTTTCAATACCATTTATTCACCCTTGAACAGTTCGCTGGAGTATAAAACCAATCAAGGTCCACCGGTTTGTAAAATAGGAGGTTTGGCCTTCGATAACAATGGAAACCTTTGGATGACAAACTCTGGAGCCAATAATATTTTAGCTGTAAAAATCAACGAAGGTGCTTCATCTTCCTGGCGTTCTTTCTATCTTGGCTCACAGTCCAGCGGAAAAGATATCGGTGAATTGATAATCGACAGTTATGGTCAAAAATGGATCATGTGGAGGCAGGGATATTTGATTGTTTTTAACGATAATGACACCCCAAACAACCCATCCGATGATAATGTGAAACACCTTTCGAGTTCGCAGGGAAACGGGGGTATTCCTGGTTCAAAGGTTTATAGTGTAGCTGAAGATCTGGACGGAGAGATGTGGATAGGAACCGATGAGGGAATTGCCGTTATTTACTCACCGGAAAACGTTTTTTCACAATATAGTTTTGATGCACAGCGCATTTTAATCCCACGAAATGATGGTACCGGACTGGCGGATATTTTACTCGAATTTGAAACCATAACAGCCATTGCGGTTGATGGTAATAACAATAAATGGATAGGCACCGACCGTTCAGGCGTATATCTTATTTCAGCTGACGGTCTGGAAGAGATACACCATTTTACAACTGACAACAGTCCCCTGCTTTCTAATAATATTACCGATATCGAGATCAACAATGTAACCGGTGAGGTATTTTTTGGCACGGCCGATGGCATCGTTTCCTTTAAGGGAACAAGCACCGTTGGAGGGAAAACCAACTCGGATGTTTACGCATATCCCAACCCAGTTCGACCGGGATACACCGGACCAATAGCTATTAAAGGGCTGGTAAATAATGCCAACTTTAAAGTTACTGACATTAGCGGATCGCTGGTATATAGCGGACGCGCCGAAGGCGGGCAGGCAATTTGGCCGGGAACCAATTTTACTGGCCGCCGCGTGCAGTCGGGCGTTTACCTGGTTTATGTTACTGATGATACCGGTACCGAAAAAATGGTGACCAAAATTTTGTTTATCAACTAATATAATGCTTCAAACCACACGTGGCATTGTTTTCAGAACGGTAAAATATTCCGAATCAAGTATTATCGCTAAAATTTATACCGAAACCTTCGGGATGCAATCCTTTATGGTGAGAGGTTTGCGTAGCAAAAAATCTACTTTAAAACAGGCCCTTTTTCAACCTCTAAATTTGGTTGAAATTGTAGCCTATCACCGGGCAAACAAGGAAATCCAAACTTTAAAAGAGATCAAAATTGCTTACCCGTTTTCAAGCATTCCCTTTGATATTCGCAAATCAACACAAGTTTTGTTTTTAAATGAAGTGCTGAACCAGGTAGTGCGTGAGGAGGAACCAAATCCCGGCCTGTTTGAATTTTTGTTTGAGTCGTTCAAACATCTTGAAAATCTGGATCAAAACATAGGTTTGTTCCACAAGGTTTTCCTTATTCAGTTAACCCAATATTTGGGATTTTTCCCCAGAGATAATTATGCCGAGGATTTCCCCTACTTCATCCTGGAGGAGGGCAGTTTCAGCAACCTCGACGGACCGGCAAGCCTGGTGAGCGAAAAGCCCTTCGGGAACTATATTTCCATGCTGATCCGAACTTCGGTTTTTGATTGCCACAAAGTGAAAATTCCGGGGTCGGACCGCAACCGGTTGCTGGAGATCATCCTGGATTATTATCGCTATCACATTCCCGATCTGCGGGAATTTAAATCGCATAAGGTTTTGCAGCAGGTGCTGGCTTCGTGAAAGCTTAATCAGGAAGGTCGGCAAATTCAAATTTAAAAAGCCGCTGCATTTTGGTGGAGAGCACCATTTTCACTTCTTCAAAATCGAGTTTTTTACCCAGCTCTATTTCCATGCTGGTAACGCCCTTATCCACAAATCCGCAGGGATTGATGAAATGATAATAATTTAAATCGGTGTTGACATTAAAAGCAAATCCATGCATGGTTACCGACCGGCTTACCTTAACTCCAATGGCACAAATTTTACGGGTCTTTCCCGGCAGGTTCACATCAAGCCAAACGCCGGTTGCACCATCCAGCCTGCCGGATTCAATACCATATTCATGAAGTGTTTGAATGATCGCCTCTTCCATCAGGTGAACATATTGTTTTACGCCAAGTGAAAATGCTTCCAGGTCGAAGATGGGATAACCAACAATTTGTCCGGGTCCGTGATAAGTGATATCGCCACCCCTGTCAATTTTAAAAAACTGCGCCCCTTTTTGTCTGAGGAAATTTTCATCCACCAGCAGGTTTTGCTGCTTGCCGCTTTTTCCGAGGGTGTATACATGCGGATGTTCTACAAAAAGTAAAAAATTGTAATTCACCGTTTGTTCGCAAACCGGCAGGTTTTGGTTAAAAGCCTTGATCTCCTGAATTTGGCCCAGCAACTTTTTCTGCAGATCCCAGGCTTCGGCATAATCTATCTCGCCCAAATCCTGAAAGATCACCTTTTTTAAAATTCCCGTTTCTTTAACCTCTTCCATCTGTTTACTTAACGTGACGTTCGGCATGGTAGGATGAACGCACCAGCGGACTGCTTTCGATGTGCCGGAATCCTTTGCGGATGCCCTCCATGCGGTATTTTTCAAATTGCTCCGGAGTTACAAACTCTTTCACCGACAAATGGTGCCTTGTAGGTTGCAGATATTGCCCGATGGTAAAAACCTCCACGCCTCTTTGGCGCACATCATCCATGGTTTCCAGGATCTCTGCTTCGGTTTCACCCAGTCCTACCATAATGCCTGTTTTGGAGCGGATACCGGATTTTACGATATATTCCAAAACATCCAGACTTCGTTCATAACGTGCCTTGCTGCGGATGATCGGGGTGATCCTGCGCACTGTTTCCAGGTTGTGTGAGATCACTTCCGGCTTTGCATCAATCACTTTTTGGATCAATTCAGTGTTCCCGTCAAAATCCGGAATGAGTGTTTCAATGGTCGTGTCGGGGTTTACTTCTTTTATTTTTTTAATGGTCAAAGCCCAGATCTCGGCCCCGCCGTCATCCAGGTCATCCCTATCTACCGAAGTGATCACCGCATGTTTCACACCCATCTTTTTGATCGATTCGGCCACCCGGTCGGGTTCGTTCCAGTCGGCTGGAAGCGGCCTGCCGGTTTTTACATTACAAAATTTACAGGCCCTTGTGCAAATATCTCCGAGTATCATCAAAGTGGCCGTTCCTACGCCCCAGCATTCGGCCATGTTGGGGCAATGGCCGCTGGTACAGATGGTGTGCAGCTGGTTTTTTTCAACTATCTCCCGAACACCAATATATTGTTTGCCTACCGGCACTTTTGTTTTTAACCAATGTGGTTTTCTGGTACTGATCTCTCCCATATCAAATCAATTCATTTATGCAGCAAAATTAGCTGTAATTTCTTTTAAAAGACAACCCTATAACGAAAGGCTGTGTCTCTTATTGGTAATATGCTATATTTGTATATTATTCAATCATTTAAACAATAAACTATGAGAAAATTTACTTTACTGCTCGCCATGTGCTTTGCAGCTTTCCTTTCATTTTCTCAAACAACACTTACCACGGCAGTTGACTTTACAGCAACAAACACCGAAGGTGAAGAGTTCAATTTGTTTGAGATTCTCGACGGAGGTCAATACGTTGCGATTGACTTTTTCTTTACCACTTGAAGTTCGTGCCAGGCTACCGCTCCCTTGCTAAGCGAAGCCTACGAATTATTTGGCTGCAACACAGCCGATCTTTATGTAATAAGTGTTAATACAGGTGACACTGATGCAGAATGTATTCAGTTTGATCTGACTTATGGAATTGAGTTTCCGTGTATCAGTGGTGTTGAAGGTGGCGGAACTGCCATCAACAATACCTACGGCATTGGCGCTTATCCCACTTATATCCTCATTGCTCCCGATAAGAGCATCGTTGAGCAGGATATTTGGCCGGTTCCGAGTACACAAACATTCATTGATGTTTTTGAAAGTCACAACCTGCAGCAGGCCGAATGTGGTGCCCTGAGCGCTATATTCAGTTCAGATGTAACCGAACTTTGTCAATACAATGATGTTCAGTTTACCGACAATTCGCTGGGTGATGTTACCGGCTGGTCATGGACTTTTGAAGGTGGCGACCCGGCCACTTCCACAGAAGCTAACCCGGTGGTTACCTATAACGAAACCGGTACTTTTAATGTGGAACTGGAAGTGACAGACGGAACCAATACGAGCAACATGATGCTGGAAGATTACATTACCGTGAATATGACACCTCCGGCCATGTTAAGTGCCTTTGAAGATGTTTGCCTGGGATGGCCCGCATTTGAACTCACAGGAGGATCTCCTGCAGGCGGCGTATATGCAGGCCCGGGTGTGGAAGATGGGATGTTTTACCCGGATGTGGCAGGGTTGGGAACCCACACCATTACCTACACCTATACCGCTTCAAATGATTGTTCGAACACGGCTGAATCAACCATATTAGTGGATCCCTGTACCGGGATAAACCAGCCACTTTCAAAGGTTGTTAACATTTATCCCAATCCCACCAAAGGATTGGTTGAGCTGGCTATCAGTCAGGAGGGAACCATGCAGGTTGAAGTGTATGATATTTCCGGGAAAACGATTTACAAAGAATCAATCTATGTTCATGGAACCTGGAGTTCTCAGATTGATCTGTCAGGCTATGAGGCAGGTTTGTATTTTTTAAGTGTTCAAAGTAAAAATGAAAACCTCGTTCGGAAAATCAACCTGATAAAATAATATACTATTTCTAAATAACTTAAACCCCGGCTTGTCCGGGGTTTTTTTATTCTCTTTGTTTTTCCATAGAAATGCCTTAAATTTATCAAAAAAATTATCATGGAACTTACATACTTCTGCCCCCACTGCCGGGGCGCCCTCAACGCTAAAAGAAACATCATCCTCGCTGCGCGCTGCGTAAAGGATAAAGAAAACAAAGGTTTGGTGCTGCTTCATGAAGAGCTCGGAAATTACACCGTGGCCATGAGTTCTACCCTGCAAGCTGAAACCGGGGATGAATTTGATTTTAACTGTCCCATTTGCCATTCCAGCTTAAACTCACCCCAGGGTGAAGCGCTTGCCAGCATTGTACAAATAGCCAATGGTGAGGAAAGTAATATTGTGATGTCACGCATATTCGGTGAGCGCTGTACTTTCCAGATTGATGATAAAAAGAAAGTGAGATCTTACGGTGAGTCGGTGAGCAAATTCGTAGATCCTGACTGGTTCCTTTAACCCTGGTTTTGTTTCTCCTTCTGTTTTACATACAACTGATAGATCAAACCGTCGGTTAGTCCTATTTTTGGCACCAGAATCGATTTTGCCCTAACAATCTCCATGATATAAATGAAAATTTTGGCAGCCGGTACAATTACGTCGGCCCGGTCGGGACGCAAACCCAGCTTATCAATCCGTGCATCAAGCGAAAATCCCTTCAGGTGATTATAACCTTCCAATAGTTTTTTATAAGTTAACACAAAGGTGGTGGCATTTCCATAAATCTTGTTGATCTTATTAATATTTCCACCCGAGCCCACCAGGTTCATTTTACTGAAATAAGGTTTGAACTCCCTCAACCATTTTTCAAGCTCCTGCCACTCTTTCTTTTTCACCTTTTTCTTGAGCAGTCGCAGGGTGCCGATCTTAAACGATTTCACCCCGATGATGCGGTTATTTTCGAGTATGGAAATATCGGTGCTTCCGCCACCCACGTCGATGTACATGGCTACTTTATCAGGATGGTGAAACCCGATTTTATTGGTTTTGCGAATGATATTTGCCTCTTCAATCCCATCAATCATGCGCACATCAAAGCCCGCTTCTTTTTTAACCAACTCCAGAATTTCACTGCCGTTATCCGCTTCGCGCATGGCAGCCGTAGCGCAGGCATCGTACTCCACAGGTTTATAAGCTTCAATGAGCAGGCGGAAAGCCTTAAGGGTTTTCACCAGCATTTCCGCTTTTTCATCCGAAATGTGATTGGTGGTGTAAACATCTTCGCCCAGCCGCGTTGGTATCCTGATGAGGCTGGCCTTTTCCACAAAAACTTCATTGTCGATTTCAAACACATTGGCAAACAACAAACGGGTGGCATTTGAACCGATATCTACAGCAGCATAAATCATAATTTCAGCTTTCTGATTGTTTGGGCCGGAAAATTAATAAAAATAACAGGGTATCTAAGAATCCGGAGCATCAGTTTATTAACTGTTTTCGATACGTTTCTGTTTAAAATAATCGTAAATCTCAAACTGAGCCCGCACCGGTTTTGTGGAATCGGTTTTACGATAACGGTTTACGAAGTCCTCACCACTGATCCTTGCTTTGCAATTATCATTTAGCTGAATTTGCACAATATCCCACAATTCCTGCTGAATATCTTTGTCGTTAATTGGAGTTAAAACTTCAATCCTGTGATCCAGGTTGCGGGGCATCCAATCGGCTGAACCGGTGTAATAGAGGTTTTCGTTGTTGTTGCAGAAAATGAAAATCCGTGAATGCTCCAGAAAACGGTCCACAATGCTGATCACTTCAATGTTTTCACTTACGTCCTTTACTCCTGGTATCAATACACAAATACCACGCACCACCATCCTGATCTTCACACCCGCCTGAGAGGCCTGGTAAAGTTTGCGAACCATCTTTTTATCCACAATGCTGTTCAGTTTAAAAATCGCCCAGGCATCTTTTCCATTGCGCGCATTTTGGATCTCATGATCGAGCATTCGAAAGAAAAAGTTACGGGTGTGGAAAGGCGATACCACCAGGTGTTTGAAAGTAGGCGGAACAAAACGGGCTTCGAACAACTGAAAAACCAGGTCAACCTCCCTGGTAATTTCCTGGTTTGCTGTCAACAAGCTGTTGTCGACGTAAACGTTGGCTGTTGATTCATTGTAATTACCGGTACTAATGTTGGCATAAAAAACATCCTGCTCTTCTTCGCGCCTTTTTACCAAGATCAATTTTGAATGCACCTTATAACCAGGGATGGTGGGAACAATTTTTACCCCTTCATCATGCAGTTTGCCCGCCAGAGTAATATTGGCCTCCTCGTCGAAACGGGCCTGGATTTCGAGGAACACCGTAACCCGCTTTCCATTTCGGGCGGCATTCACCAGGGCATTCACCACATTGGAATATTTGGCAGCCCGGTAAAATGTCATTTTAATCTCCGATACCTGCGGATCGATGGAGGATTCCCTCAAAAAATCGATGATATAATGAAACGACTGATAAGGAAAATGAAGCATGATGTCCTTTTCCTTCAACAGCGCAATGATGCTCTGATACCTCGGAATATCCTTGTGTTCGAGCTTGGGAAACGGTGGATAAAACAGCTCCGGTGGGCCCACTTTGGGGAAGGACATAAAATCCTTGAAATTATGATAACGACCGCCGCTACGCATATTATCGTCGTTGGATATCTTCAGTTTTTTAGTGATCTTTTTGAGTAATTTTCTGGGGATGTTGGCATCATAAACAAATCGAACAGGCACTCCCCTTTTTCGTTGTTTGAGGCTGTCGCTCATTTTTTCGAGGAAACTTTTGGATACATCATCATCAATATCCAGCTCCGCATCGCGAGTTATTTTTATGGTGTAGGCATTAAACTGATCATACCCGAATTTGGTAAAAATAAATCGCAGACAATACCGTATCACATCATCCAATAAAATGATGTAGTGTTTGTTGCCTTTCTGTGGTAAAATCACAAAACGTGAAACCGATTTCTGGGGTACTTTGATCAAGGCATAGGTCTCTTCAACAGAACCATCGGAGGTTTTTAATTCGATGGCGAGATAAATACTTCCGTCTTTAAGAGAGGTTAAATTTTGAAAACTATCCAGCATGATCGGGAAAATGTACTGCCTAAGTTCATCCCGGTAATAATTGGTAATAAAGGAGATTTGGTCCTCATCAAGCTGGGTTTCATTGATCATATGGATATCATGTTTACCCAGTTCCTCCACGATTTTAAAGTAGGTTTGGGTAAATATGCGCTCCTGCTCGGCTACTATTTCTTTTATTTGGGAAAGCACTTCACGGGGGTCATCATCCCCAACTTTAATCCCTCCCGTAATATTGAGCATGCGATTGAGGCTGGCTACCCTCACCCTGAAAAATTCATCCCGGTTGCTTGAAAAAATACCCAGAAATTTAATTCTTTCGATCAGTGGTGTTGCCGGGTCGGAAGCTTCCTGAAGCACCCTTTCATTAAAGTGCAACCAACTGATCTCCCTGTTTATGATGTGTTTTGAAATATGAATGGTTGATTGATTTGCCATGAACTTATTTTTTCAACTTCCTATTTTCTTTTTCTTGAAATATCGTCTCTTAGCTTTCGGGGTGAAATAACAAATTTTGTTTTCCTTGGAACTTCCAGAAAATTGGACCATGAATCGGTTTGAAACTCAATACAAACCACACCTGATGTTGGCAGGTTATCAATAGGTTTATCCATGAAATAATTGGCAAAATAGGTAAAAGTAGGATTGTGGCCAACCATCATCAGTGCCGACACGTCATCCGACAAATCATAAAAGTGATTAAACAGGCTATCGGCATTACCATGATAAATATTTTTAGAGATGATGATCTTGTTTTCAGGATAGTTCAAGGCGTTGGCAATGATTTTAGCCGTTTCAAGTGCGCGCTTCGCATGGCTTGATAAAATCAAGTCGACCCGGGTATTATGCTGTAGCAAATAGTCTACAATATATTTTGTTCGCTTTTTCCCTTTCTCAAGGAGCGGACGCTGATAATCTTCCAGTCCGGGGTGATCCCATGACGACTTGGCATGCCTTACAATGAATAAAGATTTCATTTTAGATAGGTTTTGCATTCAAAAATAATGAATATCTGCATTTCATTTGCACTTAACACAAAGTAAACAATAACTTAAAACTACCTTAACAAGCAATTTTAATGAACCAATAAAACAAGAATTTCACTATTTGAGTTCAGGGAAGTTTATTTGATCGGTAACAACAAAGGCATTAGGATACTCAGCTTCGATGCGCTTAAGTAATTTTTCGGCCTCCATTTTCGTGCGCAGGTCACCAATCCGAACCTTGTAATATGGTTGCTGAAAGGTCACATAACAGGGCACTTCGGGATATTTTTCCACAAATTCAGCCTTGGCCTCCATGGCCAGTTTTTTGGAATAATTGCCGGCTTCAAAAAAAATTTCAACCCGCCAACCTTCAATGGAAGGATAAACCTCATTCAATTCAATAAATGTTGACATAAGGGTGTCGATCCGTTCGTCCCCAATGATATTAACACTGCCTTTATCTTCCTGCTGCGACATTGCACACAGGGAAAACACCAGTAAAAAAATACTTAATCCTAATTTCATCTTCTATCTTGATCCTATTCGAATAAATTCTTGCGCATGAACGCTTAATACAGGAATGGGTGAGTGATTAACCATTTGTTGTGCATATGCTCCAAGAAACAGGTTAGCAGTAGTGGTTTCCTGTTCAGTCATGATGGCGATAATATCCACATCATTATCGGTTGCATACTGAATGGTTGAACGCGTAATATTTTCAGCTTCCATTTCTGCCATAACGTGTTTAACGTTTTCTTCTTCCAGGTATTTTTGAACCTGCTTGGAATAATTATCAACCTTGTACCTTACTGCCTTTATGGTGGTTGAATACAATGACAATATGTGAATTTCGGCACCAAAGTAAGCGGCAATTTTAGCTGAAAACGGAACTTTTTGCCTTGTTTCAAGGGTGCTGTCGATGGGAAGCACGATTTTATTGATATCGGGTTTAAACTCGTAACCGGTTCGAACAGTAATAACCGGACAGGGAGCATAAGTTACAATTCTGTAAGCATTAGAGCCAATCCAAAACTCCTCAAAACCAGTAACACCGTGGGTGCCAGCCACCACCAGCATCGAATCACTGTACTTCGCCTGATTGGCAACCTCAATATGAACTTTCCCTTTTCGAATCTTATAATTCAGGGAGCCATGCTCGAGCCTTTCATCGTATTTTGAGATAATCTCCTCAAAATTGGATGTAATTTCCTTTCGGCTGTTTTCGACCGAACTGATATACACAGACTCATCACTTTGGGTATTATCTACCCAAACCATGGTAATTTCAGCCTTAATGCGATTGGCCAGTACAATAGCATATTCAAGGGCATGAATTGAACACCTGGAAAAATCGATGGCAACGAGGATGTTTTTCATGGGTTTGACATTAATTATCTTGCGTAAAGATACGAATTTTTTATTTGCTACATTTGCCATATAAATTGAATGCGTAGCCAATGAATGAAAATCTGGATGCATCCGGAAAATCGTTGAGCAGGTCGGAGCTTGAAATTGAAAAAGTGCTCCGCCCGGCCGGATTTGAAGACTTTGCCGGACAAAAAAAAGTAGTTTCCAACCTGAAGGTTTTTGTGGAAGCAGCCAGGCTGCGCGGCGAATCATTGGATCATGTTTTATTGCATGGCCCTCCCGGATTGGGTAAAACAACACTTTCATACATCATTGCCAATGAGCTTGGAGTAAATATCAAAGTTTCATCAGGGCCGGTGCTTGACAAGCCCGGCGACCTGGCAGGACTGCTCACCAACCTGGAAGAAAATGATGTTTTATTCATTGACGAAATACACAGGCTGAGTCCGGTTGTGGAGGAGTATCTTTACTCGGCCATGGAGGATTACAAGATTGATATCATGATCGAAACCGGCCCCAATGCCCGCAGTGTTCAAATCACCCTGAACCCGTTTACACTTATTGGCGCAACAACCAGAAGCGGTTTGCTAACGGCCCCTTTGCGTTCACGATTCGGGATCAATTCGCGCCTGAGTTATTATGATGGTGAAACACTGGAACATATCGTTAAAAGATCGGCTGGAATATTAAGGGTGGAGATCAAAGATGATGCTGCCGCCGAAATAGCCCGCCGCAGCCGGGGAACCCCACGAATTGCAAACCTCCTGCTCCGCCGTGTCCGGGATTTTGCCCAGATCAAAGGCAATGGTATTATCAATATGGATATCTCCTTACATGGACTTGCAGCCCTTAATGTTGACAAAAACGGGCTGGACGAAATGGATCTGAAGATACTTGAAACCATCATCGAAAAGTTTAAAGGAGGCCCTGTGGGCATTACCACCATTGCCACTGCGGTAGGCGAAGATCCGGGAACAATCGAAGAGGTATACGAACCATTCCTGATCCAGGAGGGCTATCTGATGCGCACACCCCGTGGTCGCGAAGCTACCGAAAATGCTTATAAACATCTGGGGAAGTTTAAGTCCAGAGATACCGGTAATTTATTTGATTAAATTCGCACTGCCCCATGAAAACAGGCAAGCAATATATCGGGCCGGTTTACCAGGCAACTATCGTTTTAATCCTGACTTTTATTGCATACAGCCCGGTTTTAAATAACGGGTTTACCAATTGGGACGATCCGCTTTATGTTACTGAAAATCCGTTGATCAGGACGTTTAATTTTCATCATCTTCAGCTTTGGTTCACTCATCCATTTCAGGGTCTTTACCAACCCTTAATACTGGCTTCACTGGCCATCGACTATAGTTTTCACGGACTGGATCCCTTTTATTTTCACCTTACCAATTTAATCCTCCACCTTGCAAATACTCTGCTGGTTTTTATTTTCATCAGAAAGTTATTTAAAAACCGGATCAGTGCCCTGCTTGTTGCGTTGCTATTTGGCTTGCATCCCATCCATGTTGAATCGGTAGCCTGGATAACAGAACGAAAGGATGTACTATACACCTTTTTCTTTTTAATTGCATTGATCTTTTACCTTAATTTCCGGCAAAGCAGACAAAGAAAATATTATGCCCTTACAATGCTGTTTTTCATACTGGCATTGATTTCAAAGGTGAGTGCCGTGGTTTTACCGCTGTTGCTAATTTTAATTGATTATTATCATGGCCGGAAACTATTCGGCAGAAAAGTTATAATTGAAAAAATCCCACTGCTGATTTTAGCACTTTTATTTGGATTAGGCAATATTTATTTCCACCGGGATTTTGGATCACTGGCAAATTATTCAAACCTATCCATCCCGATGCGCTTGCTATTGGCTTCAAAGGGACTAATGTATTACCTGTATAAAACCATTTGGCCCAATACGCTGGCTGTTTACAATCCGCTTCCTTTATCAATATCTACTGCTATAATTGTTGAATGTTTGATCCATTTTTTGGTTTACGTAACAGCAATAATCCTCTTGCTAAAACTGAAATCGCGAACACTGATCTTCGGTGCCCTCTTTTTTCTGGCAGCCATTCTTTTCTTTTTAATCCCTCCGGGCGAACCGGTACTTGCGTCGGAGCGATATGCCTATGTTTCTTCAATTGGATTATTTGTAATCATTGCATACCTGATGAATAAAATGCGTCAATTGCCTAAAAACAGCGCTGGTCAATTTTTAATTTACACGGTTTTTTCAATATGGCTGGGGTTCCTAGGATTAAAAACACACAATCAGGCTAAAGTCTGGAAAAGCAGTTTTTCACTTTGGGACCATGTAATTGAAGTAAGGGGTGAATCATTCCTGGCATTGTTGCAACGGGGAAATATTTACACTGAGGTTGGTGAATATGAAAAAGCAATTAACGATTACAGCCGCTCAATTGAAATACATCCGGGGTATTATAAAACCTATGACCAATTTGGGCATGTTCAGCTTCTGATGGGAAACTACGACGCATCAATTAAGGCTTATACCAAATCCCTGGAACTAAATCCTGATGGAGATTTTGCGCATCTGAGCCTTGGCTTTACTTACCGCCAAACCGGCGACCTTGAACTTGCAATGAATCACCTAAACAAAGCACTTCGGCTCAATCCGGCAAATCCTGAAATTTATTATAACCGGGGCAAAATCTATCTTGAGCAAGGTCAAAATGAAAATGCCTGCGCCGATTTCAGAAATGCATTAAAAATAGGATTGACCGGAAAAAATCAGCTGGAGACCCTTGATTTTGTAAATTCGCTTTGTAAATGAAAGTGGAAATCAAAGCATACATCCAAAAAACGGCACAGGAACTGGGCTTTTACAAGTGCGGAATTGCGCGCGCCGAAGAGCTACATGAGGAGCGAGTACGACTAAAAAAATGGCTGGAGGAAGGTCGGCATGGCACCATGAATTGGATGGAAAACCATTTTGGAAAAAGGACCGACCCGACCAAACTCATGGAAGGGGCTAAATCGGTTATCGTTTTACTTTATAACTACTTCCCGGGAAAGGAAATAACGGCTGAAGACAACTACAAAATTTCCAAATACGCCTACGGGAAAGATTACCATTTTGTGATCAAGGATAAATTGAAAATTCTGATCGACAATATCAAATCCAAAGCAGGTGATTTTTCAGCACGGGCCTTTGTGGATTCTGCACCGTTGCTGGAAAGAAGCTGGGCCGCCAGGGCCGGTTTGGGCTGGATCGGGAAAAATACCTGCCTGATCACCAAAGAGCAGGGATCATTCTTTTTTATCAGTGAGATCATCACCGATCTTGAACTTGAGTACAATGAACAATTTGTCCCCAATCATTGCGGAGGCTGCACCCGCTGTATTGATTCCTGCCCTACCAATGCGCTTGATCTGTACGGGTTGGATTCAAACAAATGTATCTCCTACCAAACCATTGAATACCGGGGTGAAACATTACCCGAAGATGATCCTGCTAAATTCAAAGATTGGATTTTCGGATGTGATATCTGCCAGGATGTATGCCCCTGGAATCGCCTGTCGGAACCACACAATGAACCCGCCTTTAACCCGGTTGATTTGTTGCAATCGTTGCGAAAAGAAGATTGGAACAATTTTACAAAGCTCCAGTTTAAAACACTTTTCAAAAATTCGGCTGTAAACAGAACACGGTATTCAGGATTAAAGCGGAATATTCATTTCATTTCGGAGCATGATCAGTCATCAAACCCTGAAACGAAAGCCAAAGGTTAAATCCAGGCGTTTTACATTGTTTGGTAAATCTCCGCGATTGATCAGCCAGTTATAATTAATACCGGCATACAGGCCCCATTTTGAAATGGCTTCAATATTAATTTGACCGAAATGGGGATTCGGATAATCGTTATCCACGATGGCATAATCCAGTGAAACGGCCCGCCAAAATGGTATTGAATAGGATACCCCCGCCTCCAGCACCACATATTTGTTTAAAACATATTGACCATAAATTGTAGGACCTATGGCAAAATAATAACCCTGCGGCTCCAGGCTTACCCGATCGCTTGATGCGGGAAGAGAATCAACCTGGTAGGTGGATCCGAGGAAATAATCATGGAAATTGGCACCCACGGAGATCATGTACTTTTTAGGTTCATGAACATTCATGGTCCAGTTCCACCAGCCCAGTAATCCGCAACTGAAACCTGTATTTTCGCCACGCTCCACAAGATGGGTATTGCCTTTGGCCACTTCAGTCATAAAAATGGTCATATCCCCAATAAGCTTATGTTGCCATCGCCAGCTAATCTCTCCTTTTTCAGCACGCATGTAGCGCATGGTCAATTCCCCTGAAATTCCATCAAGCTTATGATGCTCAGGGTAAGGGGCCTCGTTGTTGGTAACATGGCTGCTCGAAACAGCAAAACCTAAATAGAGTTCGTCGGCGTAGTATTCACCCATAAATTCAAAATCGTCAAGTGTTTGAGAATTACCGGAAAATGTAGCAGTAATAAAAATTACAAGCAGGTAAAAAAAGCTTTTCATGATGAGTTGTTTTTAAGTTCATGCAAAGCTACGGGCAGGGAATTGGTGTTTCAATACGATGATTACCGTATTTTTAGTAACCTTAATATTGCCGCGGAAAAGTATGATTTACATTTCATTTACAATCGTAAATTTATGTTAAAGGAGCTAATTCTATTTAATTAATGAATACATTTGAGCATTCATTGAAAAAATAACCTATTCAAAAAAAATGAACAAAACAATTTCAACACTTCTCCTGCTTTGTTTTGTTGCATTTTCCGTCAGTGCCCAGGTGGAAAATGCAAAATCGGATGCTCCTAAGAGTGCGGTTGAGCAAAACAAAATAGCCAAGGAGAAAATGGAACAGCAGCGGGCAGAGCAAACCAATCCGCAGGTGGATAATCCGAATGCACCTGATATTGAATTTGATAAGTTGGTTCATGATTATGGAACCATCACCTCAGATTCAGATGGGAGTTGTACATTTAAATTTACCAATACAGGGAAAGAGCCTTTAATTCTTTCCAATGTCCGGTCGAGCTGAGGTTGCACAATTCCAGCATGGCCACGGCAGCCTGTATTACCTGGTGATTCTGCTGAGATAGTCGTCAAGTATAACACCAAAAAGGTAGGAATAATAAACAAAACCATCTACGTGTATTCAAATGCTAAACAGTCTCCGATCAATCTGAAGATCAAAGGAAAGGTAGAAGCAGCTTCTGCGACTTCTATGCCTGAGAAAAAAGTGGATAACGACGGAGCACCGATTAACAGATAACATTTAGATATTATATAAAGACTATAAGAAAAGCCGGGTTTTGAACCCGGCTTTTCTGTTTTAATTTAATAGCTATTCCATCTCCATAAACCGCGCATCATCATCCGGATCCAGGGTATTGTTATACCTTTTATAATGCATCCAAAAATAAGGTTCTCGTTTTTGTGTCCAGTTATAATAAATGAAGCCATTCATGAGGTAATCGTAAAAATAGCCTGCATATCGCTGACCCAGGATCTCTGCATATTCATAAATAATATCCAGGTCAATTTCACTCACCGAATATTTGTATTTCACCGATCCGGTAAAGGGATTCTCGACAAAATAACCATTTACCAGATCATTGATGGTTTCAGAAGTGTAAAATAATTTCGGTGGGGTTTTTTCATTCCTAACCTGCGTAAATTCGAACCAAAAATTGTAAGTCAGTGCGTTTTGATCTACGGTTTTGAAATACTCATATTCACCAATTGTTTCTTTATCCTCATGCCGGTTATAATGCTCTTCGAGCAGGATTTGCGCCACATTGATAATGTATGCTTCGGATGGCAGGTACAAAAAGCTGTCAGCATAGGATTCATTGTAAACCTTTATTCCCAGCGCTTCCAACTCAATGAGGAAGCTGTTGGTAAACCGCTCAAGAAAAATAGAATCGGAAATATCCTTTAAAAAAATGGAATTGGCCAAAAGTGCTGAATCAGCCTCTGTTTCACTCATTTTTTTAAGTCCTTTTACTTCACCGGTTTTGAGGTTATCCTTAAAAACAACATAGGTTGGTAAAACCATGATGGAGATGTCCTTGTCGGATTTGATAAAGGTACGTGCCAGCTTATATTCCGGGTAACACGAAACGAGTGAAAGAAAAGCAAGAAGATAAAATATGGAAACAAAGCGTTTTTTCATATTACAATTGGGAACGAATAACGGCCTGCTGAAATTATCAGGCCGGCGCTGTTTCAGATTGTTGTTTCAGCATCGCGTTTGCAAAATCAATTCCCCATTGAATGCATCGCTGCTCTTCTTCAGCATCCGGGGTGAATTTTACAAAAATGCCTTCATCAAAAATATTGAGTTTGAGGTTTTTCAAATTGGACTCGATCATTTGCTTATTTTCACCACTCCAGCCAAAAGAGCCAAATGCTCCGGCCAATTTCCCCTTATCCCTCAACGGATTGATCAATGCAAACAGTTTATAAATGGGCATCAAAATATTTTGATTTATCGTTGGTGATCCTACGATAATTGCCGAACTGCGTGTGATCTGCTCATCCAGGTCGCCCATTGAAACGGTTTCGATATCCTGCACCACCACTTCCACACTGCTAACCTGTTGGATACCTTCTGCAATTTTTTCGGCAATCAAACCGGTTTTGTGGTAAGCCGAAACATAAGGAATAAAAACACGGTGTTTCTCAGGATACTCAACGGCCTTTTTAGCATACTCCTCCGAAATGTCGACATATTTTTTCCAGTTACTGCGAAGGATCGGGCCATGACCCGGACAAATTACTTTAATTTCCAGCGGCTTGATTTTATCAATGGCCTTCAGCATGAATTTACTGAAAGGCTTCAAAATTACATCGTAATAGTATTTGAAGGCATCATCAAAATTTCCAACCTTGTCGTCGAACATCTCTTCATGACAAAAATGGCAACCAAACGAATCACAGGTAAACAGCACCTGTTCCTCTTTGAGGTAGGTGTAGATCGAATCAGGCCAGTGCAGATTGGGCGCCCCGATAAATTGCAGGGTTTTACCGCCGATATCCAGGCTCTGACCATGTTTAACCACCATGTGCGGAAATTCAGGTCCGATCATATCCTTCAGGTAGCGAATGGCATTACCACTTCCAACAACCTGTGCATTGGGTGCAATTTTAAGCAAATTCCGGATATTGCCTGAGTGGTCAGGCTCAGTATGGTTTACAACGATATACTCAATTTCTTCAGGGTCAACCACCGCTTTGATCTTTTCCAGGTATTGATCCCAATATTTTTCCTTGCAGGTATCAACAATGGTCTTTTTTTCAGCATCAATGAAAAAGGAATTGTAGGTAGTGCCGTATTTGGTTTCCATTACCACATCAAAAGTTACAATGTCGTAATCCAGTACACCTATCCATTTAGCGCTTTCCGAAACTTGTATGATATTTTTGTTTTCCATTTTACGGGACCAGGTTTTTAGTTGTTATTCAAAATCCAATTGCATTTGAGAAGCATCATCCTCTTTATTTTTATCAACCTTTTTAATGATATTTATTTCCGGGGCTTTTATATTTTGCTGCGTCTCAGAAATTCCAGGAGGTTCTTCACCCATCGGCTCCAATAGACCTTTTTCTTCTACAATCTCAGATTCACCCTGTTCTACAACCTGTTCTTCTGTTTCATTTTGCTCAATTTGTTCCTCAAGCTCTTCTTCATCCGGTTCAGGCTCATATGGAATCGGATCAGTGAAACGAATGCTGGTAGTATTTTTATTGGAAACCCGCTTGCCTTTTGCTTTATAACCCTTTATCCCAATAAATTCTTCAACATTGATCACCTCATCCTCCACCGGATTACCACGGCTATCGTTTTCGAATTTCACTTCAAGCTGAGGTTTGTAATCCAGTGAAATTTCATGGAAAGTATTACCGGCTTCTTCATCAATAAAATCAACCTTTTTACCGATTACATCATCCTCAATGGTAAATCGTTTAACATAATATTTTTCGATGGTGGCATCAAAATAAACCACCGACAGGATTTTGCGGGGATCAAACTTTTCTATGATAAACATCTCCTCGTCGAAGTGATTGCCAAGATCGTAGCTCATCAATTTATAATTTCCCGATTTCTGAATGGTCAGAATTTTATCATCCGATTTGAAAGCTCCCAGGTATTTTCCGCGATCGTCGGTATTGAGCCGTTTCACAGTATCATCATACCAAATATCAATGGCGCCGAGGGTGGAAACACCTTCCTCTCGTTTTACAATTTTGCGAACGCCAAATTTTGTAAGTAAGTTTCCCTGTGCTCCCCTGCCCTTGATGTCAAGCTCACTGAAATCGAATTCCATGGAGGTTTTTTTCATACGGGGTTTGGGCGTTAACGAAACTTTTATTACCTCCGCCTCTCCATTTGGATTGGCAGTAAAGTAAACCACTTTTGAATCTTTTGACCCTTTGGTAAGGTCATATTCTTTGTCGCGGGTAATGCTGGTTACGGCAAAACGTTTCACCCGGCAGGCGCCCTTTTTCCCATCACGGTAAACCACATTGTAAATGGTGCGATCATCGCTTTTGTTAAACACATCAATGTGAATAATGCCTTTGCCAACAAATGTTTTAGCCGAAACTTTCGTAACAAGGTAAGTTCCATCTTCCCTGAAAACGATGATGTCGTCAATGTCGGAACAATCGCAAACATATTCGTCGCGGCGCAGGGATGTTCCGGCAAAACCCTCTTCACGGTTTACATATAATTTTTGCGAAGCGGCTGCCACCCTTGTTGCTTCAATGGTATCAAAGCTCCGGAGTTCAGTTTTACGCTCCTTGCCTTCGCCGTATTTCTTTTTGATTTGCCGGTAATAATTGATGGCATAATCCACCAAATGCGCCAGGTGATTGTTCACCTCTTCGGTTTCGCCCTCAATCTGTTTGATCTGCTCGTCGGCTTTAAAAGCATTGAATTTAGAAATACGCTTGATCCTGATCTCTGTCAGTTTAACGATATCATCCTCAGTGATCTCACGCTTAAAAAGTTTTTTATATGGATTTAATCCTTTGTCGATTGCTTCAATGACAGCTTCCCAGGTTTCGCATTCCTCAATTTTCCGGTAGATCCGTTTTTCAATAAATATTTTTTCAAGAGAAGAAAAATGCCATTGCTCATTAAGCTCCGCCAATCTGATTTCCAACTCTTTTTGCAGCAGGTCCACCGTATTTTGAGTTGAAATGCGGAGCACCTCTTTCACCCCAATAAATCTAGGACGGCCCTCGTCAATCACGCAGGTATTGGGCGAAAGACTCATCTCACAATTGGTAAAGGCATACAAAGCGTCGATGGTTTGATCAGGCGACACATTGGGGGCCAGGTGCACCATGATCTCAACATTTTCGGCAGTGTTATCATCAATCTTTTTGATCTTGATCTTGCCTTTGTCATTGGCTGAAACAATGGAATCGATCAGGCTGCCTGTATTCGTCCCAAATGGAATTTCGGTGATGACCAGCGTTTTTTTATCAAGCTGATGGATTTTAGCACGCACACGCACCCTGCCTCCGCGGTTACCATCATTGTATCTCGAAACATCAGCATAACCGCCGGTTGGGAAATCAGGAACCAAATCAAAATCCTGTCCTTTCAGGATATTGATGGAACCGTCGATCAGTTCAATAAAGTTATGAGGCAGAATTTTAGAAGCAAGGCCAACAGCAATACCCTCTACACCTTGTGCGAGCAGCAAGGGAAATTTCACAGGAAGAGCTACAGGCTCTCTTTTGCGGCCATCGTAGGATAATTTCCAGGTAGTGGTTTTGGGATTAAAAACCACATCGTTGGCAAATTTCGATAAACGGGCTTCAATGTAACGTGAAGCAGCAGCACTATCTCCTGTCAGTATATTTCCCCAGTTACCTTGCGTATCAATCAACAGGTCCTTTTGTCCGAGCTGCACGAGTGCATCCCCAATAGAAGCATCCCCGTGTGGATGATACTGCATGGTATGCCCGATGATGTTGGCTACTTTGTTAAAACGCCCATCGTCGAGGTCTTTCATCGCATGCAAAATGCGGCGTTGTACCGGTTTCAGTCCGTCTTTTACATCGGGAACCGCGCGCTCCAGTATCACATAAGAAGCATAGTCGAGGAACCAGTTTTTATACATCCCCGACAAATGGATCGTTTTATGCCCGGCACCTGCATCGTCATCTTCGGGTAAGTTGGCATGAAGCTCTTCCCCTTGTTCGTTGTCTTCTGATTCGGGATCCAGATCGTCTATTTCTTCCAAATCGCTCATATTAATCGTCTGCCTGAATTTTCAATGATGGCCAAAATTATAAATATTATCATACCTTCAGGGCGATAGCTGCCTTTTTTTATCCACAGTTTACGTAGAAAGGAAGTCATTCCTGTTTTTTATTTCACAGCTTTTTTATTTTTGCAAAAAAAATGAAGATGAGGGGATTTATTTTGACGATGCTGTTGCTTTTAAGCGTTGCAATTTCAGCACAGGACACCATTCGATTAATGCAATACAACCTGCTGATGTATGGTAATAATTTTGGAGGTTGTACATCAGGGAATAACAATGTTGCGAATAAAAATGAATACCTGAAAACCATTGTTAACTATGTGCAGCCCGACGTGGTTTTTGTAAATGAACTTTATGAAGAGGAGAGTTATCACGACCTCATTCTGAACAATGTTTTTAACATCAATGGCGCTACAAACTGGAAGCGGGGCAATGTTTCCAATCTTGCAAATTCCTATATCGTTAATCAAACCTTTTACAACAGCGATATTTTTGAACTGGCTAATTATGTGGCAGTTCAAACCAATGTACGCGATATTGATATTTTCAGATTTCTGGTAAATCCTTCACAAAAATCGAATGCGGATGGCCCGATTGAATTGAATTGTGCCGTTGCACACCTTAAAGCAGGAACGGATTACGAAGAGGAGCGCGGGTTTGAAACGAACAAGCTGCTAAATTACATGCATAACTCCGGGCTGGATGGTAATTTCACGTTTTCCGGTGATTTTAATCTGTATTCGGCCTCGGAACAAGCTTTCCAAAACCTGCTCAATTATGCAAATCCCAATGTGCGGTTTTATGATCCCATCAATCAAATTGGCAACTGGAACAACAATTCATTTTATGCTGCCATTCATACCCAATCCACCCATGAAAGCGGTGACTGTCATTCGGGTGGCGGCATGGATGATCGATTTGACTTTTTCATGTTATCGGATGAAATTATAAACGGCACACAAAAAATCAAATTCCTTGAGGGCTCCTATCATGCGGTTGGACAGGATGGTGAACACTTTAATAATTCGATCAACGGATCACCCACTAATTCCTCGGTCCCTGCCGATGTTCTGAATGCGTTGTATGCCATGTCGGATCACCTTCCCGTGGTAATTGACATAGTGGTGGATGCAAACCTTAAGGTAAATGAAAACAGCATTGTGGATTTTAATTTTACATTTAATAATCCGGCTTCAGATAAACTGACCATCCATATTTCCGACAATCAGCACAGCAGCTTTAATATAGATTTACAAAGTATTTACGGTCAAAATATGCTGCCAACCTTCCATACTCATTCCTCCATGATTGATATTGACCTATCAGGCCTGCCTAAAGGAATTTACATCGTAAAGTTGTCAAAAGATACGACCGCATTTATGGGCAGGAAACTCATTGTGCAGTAATTTCGATTTGTATTGAACAAATTACCCGCTATTTTCTTATGTGTAAGAATCTTTGCAACAGCTACGTCGTAAAGATAAATTAGTAATTTTGCAACACAACAGCAAAGCGCGATTTTATGGATAAATTCTCATGGTTAAACGGCAGTGATCCGGAACAAATTGAAGAACTTTACCAACTTTACAGGAAAGATCCCAACGAAGTAGATGAAAGCTGGCAAAAATTCTTTGAAGGATTTGAATTTGCCCGAACCGATTACGCTCCTACCGCTGAAGATAAACTCCTCTATCCTTCTGAGTTCAAAGTTATCAACCTGATCAACGGATACCGGCAGAGAGGACATTTGTTTACAAAAACCAACCCGGTTAGGAAAAGAAGAACTTATACCCCAACTCTTGAGCCTGAAAATTTCGGGCTCGAAGCCTCTGATTTGGAAAAGGATTTCCAGGCAGGTAACGAACTCGGTCTTGGCAGGGCCAAATTAAAGGATATCATCAACCATTTGGAAGCCACATATTGCCAGTCTGTTGGTGCGGAGTACATGTATATCCGTAAGCCGGAAATAAATGGATGGCTCAAACAAAAAATGGAGAGCTCCAAAAACACCTATCCTTTTACGCCGCAGGACAAAAACTACATTTACAGGCACATGAGTCGGGCCGTGTTGTTTGAAAAGTTTATTCACAAGCGTTTCCCGGGTCAAAAAAGATTTTCACTTGAAGGAGCTGAGGCTTTAATCCCTGCGCTTGATGCAATTATCGAAAAAGGAGCAGAACTTGGTGCAAGAGAATTTGTGATAGGAATGCCGCACAGGGGCCGATTGAATGTGTTGGCCAACATCATGAAAAAACCTTTCCAGGATATTTTCAGTGAATTTGAAGGCCTTGAATACGAAGATGAAGCACTGCTTGGCGATGTGAAATACCACCTCGGTTATGTTTCGGAAAGGGAAACAACCAATAAAAAAAATGTAACACTGACCCTTTCACCTAATCCTTCGCACCTTGAGGCAGTGGGGCCGGTAGTACAGGGTATTGCCAGGGCAAAAATTGACAAAGACTACAACAGAGAGGCTGATAAGGTGGTGCCCATCCTGATCCATGGTGATGCATCAATTGCCGGACAGGGCGTGGTGTATGAAATAACCCAGATGTCAGGTCTTACAGGCTATCAAACCGGTGGAACCATTCATCTTGTTGTGAATAACCAGGTAGGCTTTACAACCGATTATCTTGATGCCCGAACCAGTACCTATTGCACCGATGTAGGTAAGTCTGTTTTGGCACCTGTTTTCCACGTGAATGGCGACGACGTGGAAGCGGTGGTTTACACCATTCAGTTTGCTATGGAATATCGTGCAAAATTTAACCGGGATATTTTTATTGATATTTTATGTTACCGCAAATACGGCCATAACGAAGGTGATGAACCCCGGTTTACGCAGCCAATCCTTTACAAATTTATTGAAAAGCATCCCGACCCCATGATAATTTATGGGGATAAATTGATTAAATCAGGTCATCTCTCTAAGGAAGATCCAAAAAAAATCACCAAAAGGATCAATGAGGTTTTTGAGGAGAGTTTTACTGTGGCAAAGTCTTCTGAAAAAATTGACATGGCCTTTATTCAGCACAAATGGACCAACCTGCGAAAGGCGCGTCCGGAAGATTTTGACAGTTCACCTGAAACAGGAGTCGACAGAAAAACCCTGCTTGGTATTGGTAATAAACTTACTGAAGCTCCGGATGATATAAATCTATTCAGGAAAATCAGGCGCCTGCAGCAGGACCGCCGGGATATGCTTGAAAAAACCAATAAGCTGGACTGGGCCATGGGCGAATTACTGGCTTACGGAACTTTGCTGATGGAAGGTAAAGCTGTTAGGTTAAGTGGACAGGACTGCGCTCGCGGAACCTTCTCACACCGGCATGCCGTGATGAAGATCGAAGATTCGGAGCAGGAATATGTGCCGCTTAACAACCTGGATAAAAACCAGGCATTGTTCGAGGTGTATAATTCACCCCTGAACGAGTATGGTGTGCTGGGTTTTGAATACGGTTATGCCTGCCTCACACCCGAAAGTTTATCCATTTGGGAGGCCCAATTCGGGGATTTTATGAATGGAGCGCAGATCATTTTTGATCAGTTTATAAGCAGTGCCGAAGATAAGTGGAACGTAATGAACGACATCGTGATTTACTTGCCACACGGATACGAAGGTCAGGGCCCGGAACATTCCAGTGCCAGAGTTGAGCGTTTCCTTACCCTGAGTGCTGAGTACAATATGCAGATAGTAAATTGTACTACTCCTGCTAACTTTTTCCATGTTTTACGCAGGCAGTTTTACAGGCCCTTCCGTAAACCGCTTGTCATTTTTACTCCAAAAAGTTTATTGCGTCATCCGCGTTGTGTCTCAGGCATGGAGGATTTTGAAAAAGGAGGTTTTAAAGAAGTAATTGATGATGCTGTTGCTGATCCTAAAAAAGTTGAAAAGATAGTTTTTTGCACCGGAAAAATCTATTACGACCTTTTGGATGAAAAGGAGAAACTCAAAAATGAATCAATTGCAATTATTAGGGTTGAACAACTTTATCCCTTGCCTAAAAAGCAGATCAAAGCGTTGGTTTCAAAATACAAAAATGCCAAAACACACCTTTGGGTACAGGAAGAGCCCTACAACATGGGAGCATGGCCATTTATTCACCTCGAATTAGACGAAGTTCCGCTGAAGGTGATTGCAAGACCGGCAAGTGGGAGCCCGGCAACCGGATCAAGTAAATTCCATCACATACGCCAGCGAAAGATCATTGAAAAAACATTTCTTGAGTGTGTTTGCCCAAACCTGGATAAAGAATGCCAGATGGTTTGTATCGGAAATCGCTGGAAGTCATTTGTTGAAGAAGTGGAATCCCACAACGGTGAAACCATTGATAGTAAATCGATATCAGCCAACCACAAATTAAAATAGATCAAGCTTAAAACCAGATATTCGAAATGAGTTTAGAAATTAAAATACCCAGTCCCGGCGAATCAATAAACGAAGTACAACTTGCATCCTGGCTTGTTGGCGATGGCGATTTTGTGGAGAAAGACCAGGAAATTGCTGAGATTGACAGTGATAAAGCAACCCTGAGCATTGCTGCTGAGGAGGGTGGAAAAATATCACTCAAAGCTGAGGAAGGCGCAACACTGGAGGTAGGAACAGTTATCGCTGTGATAGATACGGATGCAAAAGGAGCACCTGCAAAAGCATCTGCGGAAAAATCAGCTGAGAAAGAAGCTGCCGGCAAGGAAAACATCCAGGAAGAGCCGAAGCCGAAAGCTCCCAAAGCACCGGCATTAAAGGATGAAAAACCGGCACCAAAAGTTACCGCTAAACAATCGGATATCGATCCTGACCTGAATCTTTCGCCATTGGCAAAAGCTTTAATGAAAGAAAATAATATTTCAGGAAATGACCTGGTTGAGTTTTTCAAAAAACATCGTATCGGGAAAGAAGACGTCGCTTATTATTTATCAAACAAAGGATCCGCTTCCGCTGAATTATCAATGAGTTCGTGGGGTGGCACGAGGGATTCAGAGCGCAAAAAGATGAGCACCCTTCGATTGAAGCTTGCAGAACGATTGGTTTCTGTTAAAAATGAAACCGCCATGCTCACCACCTTCAATGAAGTGAACATGACACCCATTATGAACCTGCGTAACAAATACAAAGATCAGTTTAAAGAAAAGCACGGTGTGTCACTGGGTTTCATGTCGTTTTTTACCAAAGCGGTTACCGAAGCGCTGAATATCGTTCCGGGTGTGAATGCACAAATTGACGGCAATGAAATCGTTTATCATGATTATGCGGATATCGGTATTGCCGTAAGTTCACCTAAAGGATTGATGGTGCCTGTTTTGAGGAATGCCGAACAAATGTCGCTGGCTGATATAGAGAAAAACATCAAAGATCTGGCTGTTAAAGCAAGATCTAATAAAATTACCATTGATGAAATGACAGGCGGCACCTTCACTATTACCAATGGAGGTGTTTTTGGATCGATGCTTTCCACACCCATAATTAACCCTCCTCAAAGTGCAATTCTTGGAATGCATAATATTGTGGAGCGGCCCATCGCGGTCAATGGCAAGGTTGAGATACATCCGATCATGTATGTTGCACTTTCATACGACCATCGAATCATTGACGGGAAAGAATCTGTTACCTTCCTGGTGAATGTAAAACAAATGCTTGAAAATCCCGCCAAGATGTTGTTTGGTGGAAAAGATCCTGAAGAATCATTGCTTCAGCTATAATTTAAAATGCGAAAAGAAGTCGATTTCCTGGTGGTGGGTTCCGGTATTGCGGGGCTCAGCTTTGCACTTAAAGTTGCCGATAAGGGAACCGTTTGTGTTGTAACCAAAGACACTGCCGACGAAACCGCAACCAAATACGCGCAGGGTGGAATTGCTGCCGTGATGTATTCGCCCGATACTTACGAAAAACACATAGCTGATACTTTGCGGGCCGGTGATGACCTTTGCAACCCCGACATTGTTAGGATTACCATAACTGAATCAACCGAACGGATTAAGGAACTCATCGAATGGGGAACCAATTTTGACAAAACAGAGGGTGGAAAGTACGAGCTGGGCCGTGAAGGCGGTCATTCGGAACACCGTGTTTTACATCATAAAGATGCTACCGGAGCTGAGATCATTAGGGCCTTGCTTAAGGAGGCGAAAGAACATCCCAATATTGAGATCCTCGAAAATCACTTTGCCATCGACCTGCTTACCCAGCACCATCTTGGCATTGGAGTTTCGCGGGGTATGCCGGGCATTAAATGTTATGGAGCCTATGTATTGAACCCCGAAACCGATGAAGTGGCAACCATTCTGGCTCGTAAAACTATGCTGGCCACCGGCGGTGCTTGCAATGTTTATGAAACTACCACTAATCCTCCTGTCGCTACGGGTGATGGAATTGCCATGGCTTACCGCGCTAAGGCCATTATCGAAAACATGGAGTTTATACAGTTCCACCCAACCTCCCTGTACAATCCTCAAGAAAGGCCTTCATTTTTAATAACCGAAGCCTTGCGCGGTTTTGGTGCAGTTTTAAAAACCCGTGAAGGCAGGGAATTTATGGAGAAATATGATGAACGCGGATCACTTGCATCAAGGGATATTGTCGCACGCGCCATTGATACCGAAATGAAACAGAGTGGTGACAAACATGTTTACCTGGATGCATGCCATTTGAACAGAAACAGTTTAATTGAAAAATTTCCCACCATATATGCCAAGTGCCTGAGTATCGGGATTGACATTACCAAAGAAATGATCCCGGTGGTTCCGGCGGCACATTACCTTACCGGAGGTGTTAAGGTGAATGATATGGGAAAAACATCCATTGAAAATTTGTACGCTTCCGGCGAAACAGCAAGTACCGGACTGCACGGGGCAAACCGATTAGCCTCAAACTCGCTGCTTGAGTCAGCAGTTTTTTCGCACCGGGCTGCATTGGATGCATTGCAAACATTCGAAAATGAAACCTTTTGCAAGGAAATACCCGATTGGGATGATGAAGGAATGCAACTGAACGAAGAGATGGTTTTAATTACCCAAACCATACGTGAACTGCAATCCATCATGACGAATTATGTGGGAATTGTCAGGTCGGACCTGCGACTGAAAAGGGCACTCGACAGGCTTGTAATTATATTCCGCGAAACGGAATCGCTGTATAACAAATCAATCATCAGTGTACCGATTTGTGAGCTAAGAAACCTGATCAATGTGGCTTACCTCATTATTAAAATGGCGCTTCAGCGCAAAGAGAGCCGTGGGTTGCACTACTCCATCGACTATCCTGACAAAGCTTCGGTGAAAGTGAATACAAGGAGATAAATTAATTCCCGATTTGTTTATTTTTATCAATCCGGCTTTTCAGACGATATACTTTAATGCTCCCTTTTTGCAGGATCATTTTATCCAATAGGTCGCTCACGCCTGGTTTTTGAAGAATCACCTCCGAATCGGTATACAAATATTCTGAACCTTCATTCCTCATGCCTTTTAGCCATGCCCCTGTTAGATGATCCTGCTCAAAAGTAAATCCCTTTTTATTTATATAGTATAGAAAAATACTTGTAGACGGATCATTTCCAACACTAACAAGGGAGTTGTCAGGTACCACGTTACGAAGTTCGGTTTTATACTTCAGTAAATCTTTGTTAAAGCCCGGATGATCAGGGTCCCATCGATCCTGCATGCGCAAATAGGCAGTTAAAGGCAGAATTAACAGGAGCAACAAAGTAAGGTAATGAATAATTTTAGACCCCGATTGGTACAAATGAAAAGCCCCATATCCAACCAGAATAAACAACAAAGGATAAAATGGGAACAGGTAATAATCATGCACTTTGGCAATGGCATTGGCTTCGAAAAAATAATATAGAAGAGCAGTGATGCTCAATGCAAGCAGCGACTTGAATTTATAGTTTCGAAAGGATTTGCGTTTCCACAAAAAATAAAAACCTGCTATGAAAAACAAAAGTGCACCATAATTCACAAATAACTCCGGAATGGATGAAAACAGGGTGTGTTGATAATAATCCAAAAGCTCAGCAAACGGAACTTCATTGCCAAACATCCCTTTTACAATCACATTTTCTTCCCAGTCAGGAATCCCGGTAAAATACCAGAGAAGAGGCAGCAATACAAATCCCAAAGCGCTAACTGCCTGTATAAAATGTGATTTATGAAATTGCTTTTTGACAATCAGATCAACAAAATAAATTCCGGGAACAATGTAAAATATAATAAACGGAAGTTTTACCAAAGCTGCTATGCCGGTGATCAATCCACTTAGGAGGAGGGTTAATTGTTTATTTTTATTTATCCAGGTAAAAAACAGGGCCATACCCCAGATAGCATTTGCTAATGCAAAATTATCAGGCAGGGGATTAACCCCATAATAAAACATATTGGGTGAAAATGAAAACGCCCAAGCACCCATCAGGGCAAGTTTTGGCTTATTAAATATGACCAATAGCAGTTGATGCATTCCCAACACAGTCAACAAAAAAATAAGGAACATGAATAAACGGGTTATGATCAGATGTTGGCCAAAAATCTTATAGAGTGCTGCCACCATCCATTGCATAAGCGGGAATTCCATCCTGAAAATGCCGTCGGTGCCTCCCCTGGCATCGCGCCGGGGGTTGAAGATATTCATATCCTCTTCATAGAAATTGTCAATATTGGCCTGAGTTTGAGTTTGGCGCCATACATGCACACTCATCAGGTCTTTACTGAAATGGTTCCAGTGCATTGCAACACTGATGACAAAAATGAGAAAAATTACCAGGTTTCTGATTTTACGATCCATCGTCTGCAAAAGTAGCAGGAATTGTCAATGATTTTAAAATCAGGTTGTCATTCTATGCGGGTAATCTTAAGGAATTTAAAAAGAGAGCCATAGTCCAGCTTGACCATGTATACTCCCGCATCTGCATTGTTACCTGAAAGGGTTTTACCATCCCAATGTAAGACGTAACTTCCATTTTTCAAATATCCGTGATAAAGGGTCGTGATCAGGCGGCCATCCAAACTATAAATTTGCAGGCTGACCTCTTTACTTGTTTTGTTATTCTTTGGTATCTCAAATCGAATAGATGTTTGATTGTGGAAAGGGTTAGGAAAATTCTGATGCAACATTAATTGACCCGAACAAGCCTCTCCAGCCGAATGCAATGATATGCCCAGATTTCCCCCTGTGGAAGTATGGAGTATCGTTCCAGCATCGCCTGCAATCCAGCCGTTATTTTCATCCACCATAAAAATTTCCTCAAGGTTTACACCAGTTCCGCTATTTTGGAAATTCCAGGTAGCCCCTCCATCAATAGTATGAATTACAAACCCGAAACGGCCAACTGCCCAGCCTTCGTTTTCATCAACAAAACTAACCGAATACAGGAAATCGCTACCAAGAGCATAAACAATTTCCCAGTTTTCGCCACCATCCTGAGTACGAATAGTGACTCCTCCGCTTCCTACTGCCCAGCCTTTGTTTTGATTGACAAAATAGATGGCAAAAAAACCTTCAAATGAACCCGTTTCCTGAAATGTCCACGATTGTCCGCCATCTAAAGTATGGTACATCGAACCCATATTGGCACCGCACCAGCCTTCGGTTTCACTGATGAAATATAATGAGCGGGTCACATCCGGAAGGTTAGGAAGTGGCTCCCAGGAAACGCCTCCATCGGTTGTTTGAATAAATTTGGCATTACTCCCAAACGACCATCCCATGTATTGGTTAATAAACTGAATATCATAAAGGTACTCAGTAACACCGCTAACCTGATTTTCCCAATTATTCCCAGAATCTTCAGTATGTAAAATTACGCCATCGGCACCGGCAATCCAGCCTTCTGAAGGGCTTATAAAGAAAACGGATGTTAATGCAGATGTTGTGTTGCTGGATTGAGCGACCCACGTTTCGCCCCCATCTTCCGTAAATAATATCGTTCCGTAATCACCAGCTATCCACCCAGTATTTGCATCTACAAAACACGTTGAAGATAGCTTCTCAAACGAGTTTGATAATTGAGGATCCCATCCGAATTGTGCTTTAATGCCTAAATTGATCCCATTAAGTAAAACTACTAAGAATGTAAATTTGATGAAACTTTTCATGATTTTGCTCCTTTCTGATTGGTTAAATTTGTTGAAAACTATTTATTTGAAAAATTTGGATTAGAAATCTTGTTTCTTCCGATATCAATCGCATTCAATCAAATAAAATAAGGCTTTGTCATACATTGATACCCGAAAGGGCAGTGTGGCCAGTAGTTGTCAGAAGCAGTTTGGTTAAAGCTTTACAAATATAAAACATTTAAAATCAGAAATCAAGCTAATACGAATCAATCTTCTTCAGGTTCTAATATAAACGGTATTTGAAATTGGTGTATTTATAATTTATGTTCGAAAAACAATTCCTGCTCAGTTCAGCTATAAGCACTAAATTTGCATTTCGTTTTTGTAATTATAATTTATGGCTCTGATCAAGAAGGTAAAAGGCGTAACGCCCAGCATTGGCAAAAACTGTTTTTTAGCTGATAATGCCACCATTACCGGTGATGTGGTAATGGGCGACCATTGTAGTGTATGGTTTAACGCAGTGGTAAGGGGCGATGTTCATGCAATACGCATTGGCAATAAAGTGAATATTCAGGATGGGGTTATCATTCACTGCACTTACCAAAAAGCCCCGACTACCATCGGGAATAATGTATCCATTGCCCATAATGCCATAGTTCATGGTTGCACCATTCACGATAATGTGCTGGTTGGCATGGGCTCAATAATTATGGATAACGTGGTTGTGGAGAGTAATTCAATTATTGCCGCAGGGGCGGTTGTTAGTAAAGGCACCGTGGTGGAGTCGGGATCGGTTTATGCCGGAGTACCCGCAAAAAAAATAAAAACCGTGGATACCGAACTCATCGAAGGAGAAATAAACCGCATTGCCAACAGTTATAACATGTACGCAAGTTGGTATGATGATCATGCGTTAACGAAATAATTTTCAGAATTAAAATGCTGCTGATCTACACAGAAAAAATAACAAACCGCGTAAAATTCACAATGGGTTTGTACTTTCGCGACATCCTGCATGTAAAATACGAGTTAACCAGCGATCAGCAGGCATTTGAAGCATACGATGGTCCCAAAATGAGTTATGGGAAATCACCTGTTAAGGATGAATTATTCCTGGCAGCAGAGCACATATTGTTTGAAAGAAAAATAAAACATATCGACCTTAACTTCATCGATTTTGAAGGTATCCCTGCTTTTTTCCCGGTTTATAATAAACTATCGGCCTTACCCTTTGATCCGCTTGCCGCAGGGTTTTATATTGTTACCAGGTACGAAGAATATTTGCCTTACAAAAAGGATGAATATGGCCGCTTCAGTGCGAAGGAGAGCATTGCCTTTCAAAAGGGATTTTTGCATAAACCTGTCGTAAATATTTGGGCTACTAAAATCAAAAAACTACTATCGGAAAGATATGCGAACCTGGAATTTAACGCACCAAAATATAAATTTATTCCAACCATTGATATAGATGCTGCATGGGCTTATCGTGAAAAAGGCCTTTTCAGAACCTTTGGCGGATATTTAAATGCACTTTACCACGCTGATTTTAAAGGCATCGCCGAAAGGACCAGGGTATTGGCCGGCACGCAAAACGATCCCTTCGACACTTATAATTTTCAATTGAAGATACATCGCAGGTACAAATTAAATCCAATCTATTTTGTACTTTTTGCGGAATATGGGCTAAACGATAAAAACATCCCCTTCCGCAACCGGAAATTCCAAACGCTGATTAAATCACTGGCTGATCATGCGAGGGTTGGCATCCACCCTTCTTTTAATTCCAATTTCGATTTCAAAAGGTTGAAGTCAGAGGTAGAGAGGTTGTCGCATGTTTTAAACCGGGAGATCAATCTTAGCCGGCAGCATTTTTTAATGGTGCAATTACCCGGCACATACCGAAATTTGGTCAACCTCGATATCAGTGATGATTACTCCATGGGCTTTGCCGCGCAGCCCGGCTTCAGGGCTGGTATTTGCAGCAGCTTCAGGTTTTATGATCTTGACCTCGACACCGAAACAAAACTTCGGATACACCCCTTTACTTACATGGAAGGAACCCTTAAAGACTATATGAATCTTTCGGTTAATGAGGCAAGTGCAGTAATTAAACCTCTGATAAAGGAGGTGAAGGAGGTAAATGGTACCTTTATTTCCATTTGGCACAACGAATCATTGAGCAATGCGCATCGCTGGCAGGGCTGGCAACAACTTTACGAAGAAATGATACAGGAGGCAATGGTGAAATAATATGATCAGATACCTGGCAAATAATGAAATTGATCCTGAAAAATGGGATAACTGCATTGAAGAGGCTTTTAATGGAATGGTATATGCCAAAACATGGTGGCTTGATATGGTAGCTCCGGGATGGGAGGGTTTGGTTTCGGATGATTATGAAAGCGTGATGCCACTTGTGGGCAACCGCAAATATGGAATCAACTATTTGTATCAGCCGGCTTTTACACAGCAATTAGGCGTATTTTCCAAACTCGTTTTATCGGAGCACCTGGTTAATGATTTCATTGAGGCTATTCCACGAAAATTTAAGTTTGCCGAAATCAACCTGAATACCTTCAATAAATTTTCAGGTGAAGTTATTGAATCACAATCCTGGCTCACGCATGAATTAGACCTTATAAAACCTTATGAAAGTCTGGCAAAGTCATATTCAACAAACCTTAGGAGAAATATTAAAAAAGCCGAATCCAATAAATTAACGCTGGTCAAAAGCTCAAAACCCGAAGACATCATTCATCTTTTCAGGGAGAACCGGGGTAAAAATATCAATCATTTAAAAGAAGAACATTATACCATGCTTGCCCGGCTGATTTATGCAGGGATTTATAAAGGACTGGTGACGACTTATGGGGTTTTTTCGCCCACCAATGATCTGTGTGCCGGGGCGGTTTTTTTAAGGAGTAAGAAAAAAGCCATTTTCCTGTTTTCAGGATTGAATGATGTGGGCAAAGAACTGAATGCAATGCCCTGGTTGATTGATAAGTTTATTTATGAACACAGTCAGCAACACTTAACCCTTGATTTTGAAGGCTCCAATGATCCGAATTTAGCCCGGTTTTATAAAAGTTTTGCAGCCAGGGAGATCACTTATCCGCATTTAAAAATCAATCGCTTGCCATGGTTTGTTTCAGCGGGATTAAAGCTTATCAAAGGAATTAGATAACAGCCTTCCACATATTTGAAAACGTTAGCTAAATTGGAGATTTTAATAAATTATTTGTACTTTAGTTGACATAAATTACCAACCTTCCAATAGTTCGATTATGGTTATCAATTTGGGCAAAGACAATTCAATTTTCAACAACTTCATTGCTGAATTGCGGGATTCACAAATCCAACAGGACAGCATGCGATTCAGGAGAAACCTGGAACGAGTTGGCGAGATCATGGGTTATGAAATTAGCAAAACGCTTAACTTCGATGAAATTGAAGTAACAACCACACTGGGTTTATCAAAAATAAAAGTGCTCAAGGAATATCCCGTTTTAATACCTATCCTGCGGGCAGGTGTTCCGCTTCACAAAGGAATGCTGAATATTTTTGATCGTTCGGCAAGCGGGTTTATTTCGGCCTACCGTAAAGTAGGGAAAAACGAAAAATTTACCATTAAAATCGAATATGTGTCGAGTCCCAACCTGGATGATAAAATAGTGGTGATATGTGACCCGATGCTGGCAACAGGAGCATCGATAGTAGAAGCTTATAAAGCTTTAAAATCATTTGGCAAACCTGCCAAAATCCATATTGCCTCGGTTATTGCCAGTGTGGAAGGATTAAATTACATTAAAAAGCAATTACCCATGCAAAACATCACCATTTGGACAGGCGCCATTGATGATGAACTCACGGCAAAAGCATATATCGTTCCCGGATTGGGCGATGCAGGTGATCTGGCTTATGGCGATAAGTCTGATTTTTAAATTGGAAAATACATCATTTATTTTCCTGAAATTTAAGACTGCTTTTTTAAAATAAAGCATAAAAAAAGATGTTTTGTTTTTAAAGTTTTTCTGAAAACTAATTATCAATTTCCCCGTTTAATTGTACTTTCTGTTATTAAGGCAAAACTCAAATGAACTCTCTATTTGCAGGACTTTCAGCATTCAAACTCATACAGGTAATATTGATCAGCGGCATTAAATTCCTGTTCGCACCTTTGCTTGCCATTGGCTATGGTTTCGGCTATTTCGAAACAGTTATCATTACAGCCGCCGGAGGAATTACTGGCATTGTTTTTTTCTACCACCTCAGCAAATGGATATTAAATCAATACTTTAAATTTTGTCCGATAATCATTGGTTATTTTGGAGGATCGGAAGCCACCCGAAAATGGCATGAAGCCAACAGGTGCAAAAAGAAAAAATCAAAAGTTTTTACCCGTCGCAATAAGTTTATTGTAAATATTCGAAATAAGTACGGGCTGCTGGGAATTGTGATATTAACTCCCGTATTGCTTTCCATCCCAATCGGGGCTTTTCTTGCTCAAAAATACTATGCTAAAAAATCAAACATTTTGGTGTATATGAGCCTTTCAGTAGTTGTTTGGTCATTTTTCCTATCAGGCTTTTTCTTTTTAAGATAATCCCGTTCATGGCAATTGAATTTTGGTTTTAGCACAATCTATTCCATTACTTTTTCACAAAATGTCTATCATATTTATAAGTACTTTTGCTTTTACAGAAACTGATACATGGCTAACCTGATCTCTGAAAATATCAAATTATCGCTGGCCTCGGTGCGTTCACACATGGTAAGGACAATTCTTACAGTGCTTATCATTGCTTTTGGACTGATGTCGTTGGTGGGGATTTTAACTTCCATCGACAGTCTGGAGTATTTTCTTACCGAAAATTTCACGATGATGGGTGCAAACACCTTTACCATCAAAAACAGGTCGATGCGGATACAAATTGGATCTAAGGTGGAGAAAGCTCGCAATTTTGAAAGGATAAACTATGATGAAGCCATGCGATTCAAGGAAAATTTTGACTTTCCGGCCTTTGTTTCGGTAAATGCTTTTGCAACTCATACTGCCACGTTAAAATACAAATCTGAAAAAACCAATCCAAATGTGCCGGTTTTGGGCACGGATGACTCTTACATGTATACCTCCGGCAATGAAATTGAAAAAGGTCGTAACTTTTCCAATAACGAGGTTTATTACGGATCGCATGTGGTTATCCTGGGTAAAGAACTTGAAAACAAACTTTTTAAAAACAATGAGGACCCGGTTGGAAAGATCATTTCAATTGGTCCGGGTAAGTACCGGGTAATTGGCGTATTAAAATCAAAAGGTTCAAGTTTTGGTTTTTCGGGTGACAATAATTGTTTTTTACCACTTAATAATGTGAGGCAATACTTTTCACAACCCGATCGCTCCTTCACCATCAATGTAATGGCAAATAATCCGGGGCAACTGGATGAGGCTATTGGCGAAGCAACCGGATTATTCAGGGTTATCCGCGGAACACCGATTGGCGAAGAAAATGATTTTGAAATAACGAAAAGTGATCGTATCGTAAGTTTAATGCTCGAAAACCTCAGTTTTATCCGATGGGCTGCAATTATCATCGGCGGAATAACACTGCTTGGAGCCGCAATAGGTTTGATGAATATCATGCTGGTTTCGGTAACAGAGCGCACTCGTGAAATTGGGATTAGAAAAGCAACGGGCGCAACCCGCAAAACAATTCGAAATCAATTTCTGGCCGAGGCCATTGTAATTGCTCAACTGGGTGGCGTTTTTGGGGTGATTTTCGGAATTACAATTGGCAATATTGTATCTCTTCTTATCGGAAGTAGTTTTATCATTCCTTGGGCATGGATTGCATTGGGATTTGCATTATGTTTTATTGTAGCCATTTTTTCGGGCTACCTGCCAGCAACAAAAGCCTCCCGGCTTGATCCCATTGAATCACTCCGGTACGAATAATTCATTTATTATTTCCTGAGCCAATATAGTGGCATTAAAATGATCAGCAAGGCTGCTGCTGAAAATATTCCTATTCCTACGCCAAAAAGGTCTGCAAAATATCCAATAAGTGGCGCGAGGATTGCCGCCACCAGCGTATGTGCCTGCGATTCGGCAGATAAAACAGTGGCCAGCACATCTTTATCAATGGATTCGCTCAGGTAAGATACTCCAACCGGTTTTCGCAGGTTTTCGATGATATAAATCACAACAAAAAACACCACTGACATTAAAAGCATATCAAACTTAAAAAGCAGGCCTGATAGCAGCCCCACTCCCAATCCAATCAGCAAAGTTAAATTAAGTGGCATGTGCAGTGAATTAAACAAGTTGGCAAACCTACCGGCATTGCGCGCTGAAAACGAGGTTAGCAGATAAACCACAAAATATATCAGGCCGATCAATATGGCAGTTCGCTGTTCATCCTGAAATGCCAGGAAAAAGGGCAGCGATAATGCAAGTGTTTTGATTACCGGCTGCAAATAATCTTTTAAGGCCTGGTAAAAACCGGTATAAACAGCTACATTGGAAATTATTGATAAAGTTTTTAATTTTCTGAATGAAAGCCAAAAATCAGCGAGTATTACTTTAAACCGAGACCAGATTTTATCTTTTCGAAATTCGATGGTTTGTCCGTTAAGATCATTTGGATAGGAAAGAATTAAAAGCAAATCAAAAATATAGGGAATAATTGTATAGAGGAAAATCATTCGATACTCACCTGAAAAAAACACGAGCAGGGCAGCGATCAGTGATGAAAGCGCCGAACCGAGTTGCGAATACGACCGGGTATGCCCGTAATAAAATACCTTTTGATCTTTCCAGTCATTAAGCCGGAGGTAATCAAAAATCATAGCTTTGTGCGTACCGGTACGGAACGAGTCACCCAGGGAATAGAAGATCATCGCAAAAATGAACCATGCATAACTTTCCGCAAAAAAATAGAGTAAAAAAGCGCTGATATAGAATAAAAAGGAAGAAACGAGGGTTCGCTTTCGGCCAATGGCATCGGCAACAACCCCTGCGGGAATCTCCAGTAAATTTCTGCCGATTTCACGAATGCTGATCAAAACACCGATCTGAAAAAACGTTAAGCCTTGCTGGATAAAAAACAGGAAGAGGAAGGGCTCATAAAACCGGAGGTTTTTCAAAAAACCATAAAAGCAAAATTTATAAAACTGCAGGTTTTTTTCGAATCGTTTTTCAGAAGTATTCATGGGCTGTTTCCTGTTTGCAAAAATAACATTAAAAAAGGCTTTCGAAACTTACGCCGAAAGCCTATAAGCATTTAAGAATACATCCCTTATTCTTCACATAATTGATTGATGATCTGCATGCCGTGGCAGCTCTTCATATGTTCAAACTTCGACAGATCTGACATATCAAAATTTCCTGAAGCGGCGATGAGTGTGATTTCCGTTTCTTCCTGAACCACGATAATCACTTCGGCTAACTTATCTCCTTCCTTTCGGATCAGCATTTCAACATTATTACCTGAACTTTTTACCTCAATAACTCCTTTGTAGTTTGATTTATCAAATCCATTAAAAAACTGTTTGTACAAATTGGAAGCTTTGAATGAATTGTTTTGATCTTCATTAAAAGTGATCATCTTCAAGTTGATCACCTTATTGTTTGATTGGCCGGTGCTGTCCACCAATTTCGACATCAAATTCGTTTTAAGATCAAGGAAATAAAAGCCTTGCTTATCGCTGTACTTTTTAATCATTTGATCGAGGGGATTCGATTGAGCAGCCAGCATTGCCGGAATTGCGGCAAGAATGATCAGAATAGCTATTATTTTTGTTTTCATAGGATCAATTTTTTAATTATTCACTTTTCATTTTGCCCAGGTATTCCATACCTCCCAAATCCATGGTTGAACCAAGCTTGGCAATATGTTTCAGGTCGATAACGCCGAATAAACTGAGAAAAACGGCCTTGTCGGCGCCATCCACGAGCATGATCATTTCGGTGATGATCTGGCCCTCACTTTTTGCATAAAAATTGATTTTGTCATCGCCATCACGAACCACCATCAATTCTTTGAATTCATCAAAAGGAACATTGCTTTTGATATTGGATACAAAACTGTTCTTTTCTTCCGTTGTGCCTTTATCACCTTCTATTGAGTAAGCAACAAGCCGCAGCGACTCAAGTCCTTCAAGCGCTTTTTGCAGATCATCAAATTCGGGATCATCGGCTTCAAGTTGTGCAAATAATTGAAAGAGGCCCTTCGAAATATCCACCGAAGTGTACCCACTTTTTCCTGAATATTCTTCAAATATTTTGGCTATTGCTTTATCCTGGGCAAAGCTCCATGCAGGTAGCAGGAAGAGAATCGCAAGTAGTGTTTTTATGATTGTATGTTTCATGGTTTAAAATTTATTAGTTTAAATTACTTTTCTTCAATTTCTTCCAGGTTTTCCATCCCGTCGATGTCCATGGTTTTGGAAAGCTTTGAGATGGTTTTAAGATCAATATCTCCCTGGATACTGATCAGGGCATTATCCTCTAAACCACCAACTACCATCAGCAGTTCAGCAATTTTATTGCCTTCTTTCCTGATAAAGAATTTAATATCCTGCCCTTTTTTCTTAACCACCATCAGTTCTTCATATTTGTCTTTCGGAAAATCGCTCATGATCTCCTGGTAAAAATTCACCTTTGGAGCTGCCCCTGTTGTGTCATGTTCCATTGATAAAATTTTAATGTTATCCAGATTTTTCACCAGTTCAAAAAAACCGGATTCATCTTCATCTGAATCAAGGTCAGCAAAAAGGCTGAACATGTGCTGGGTAATATAAACGGAAGTAAATCCATCCTGGCCTGAATACTTGTCGAACAAAGCATCTGCAGGACTCTGGCTTTTTCCAGCCATTGGAATGGCCAGCAAAGCAACGATAAATAAATGAATGAGTGTTTTCATTTTTCTCAGTTTTATTGTTTTACAAAATTTGTTGATCTGTTAAAAGTTGAAATTTTTTCCATGGTTTTTAAGCCTTCATTAAACGATTTGATGTTTTTCAATTCATTCACACCTTCATCAAAAGTTTTAATACTTGATAGTTCCTTCATGCCTGTATTCAGGTTTCCGGAAATCATCATCAACGCTTTTTTAGTTTCGGCATAAGCCAGTTTGGGATCGTCAATCTCATTTCCGGGCTGTTTTTGAAGTTGAAAAACAAAATACAACCCCACCAGCAATACCAGGCTGGCAGCCACCTGCCATACAATGCGGCGATTAAAAGGAATCAATTGCCCTTTTTTGGACTCAGTGCTGACGCCCAATTTGTCAAAGAACCGGTTATCAAAATCGGGATCCGGAAATTCCTCTTGCACCGCCGTATCGTAAAATCCAAAAATCTCCCGGTAGACCCTGTATTTGGCAGGGATCTCCTCCTGTGCGAAAAACGCTTTTAACTCGCGTTCCTCATCAAGGGTGGTATCACCCAGCTCATATTTACTGATCAGAAGATCAATTTTTTGTGAATTCATAATTGTATTGTTTTTTCATCAACTCCCTAACCTGCTTGCGTGCTCTTGAAAGGTTCACCCGGATCGCATTCTGATTCATGCCGGTGATCTCTTCTATTTCATCATATTCGTACCCTTCCACATCGCGAAGCTGAATGATCATTCGTTGCTGTTCGGGCAAAATACCGATGATCTGGTTCACCTTTTGAAAGCTGTCCTTCATTTCGGCGTGATGGTATGGAGTTAAACTATCTGCCTGTTCATGTTTTTCGGTAAATTCATCCTGCCTGTTTCGTTTGGATTTAAGCCGGTCAAGACAGAGGTTTTTCGCAATTGTCATGGCAAATGCTTCCACACTCCTGTATTGTTTCAATGCATCTCTCCGGTCCCATAAGCGGATAAAAACTTCCTGAACGACATCCTCTGCTTCCGGGATGTTTTGCAACAACCTGCCGGCAAAACGAAACAATTTATGCTTCATTGGTAAAATCTCGGATTTAAATGTTTCGGGCGTCATTCTGATGGGAGACGAATGTTCAATTAATTTATTACAACAAAATTCGCAAATTTTAATTTAGGCATGTAAATACCTGATTTATTGGCAAAAACTAAATTTGGCCAACTGCTAAATTTAACTATTTTTGTAAGCTTTCAAAAAAAACACGCGTAGATCAATCAAACAAATAATAACATTTAAAATTTAGCAATTATGTTAAAAGGACATCCAAAAGGACTGTTAGTAGCGTTTTTCGCAAATATGGGTGAACGGTTCGGTTTTTACACAATGATGGCGTGTTTGGTTTTTTATTTACAAGCCAAATACAACATGAATGCCACCGTGGCGGGCGATGTGTATAGCTGGTTCTATTTCGGAATTTACGGCGCTGCACTAATTGGTGGATTAATAGCCGATGGAACACGAAATTATAAAGGGACTATCTTTTTCGGCATTGTCACCATGTTAGGAGGTTACGTTATTATGACTGTGCCAGGACTTGGTCTTACTTTTACTATTGTAGGATTATCTGTAATAGCCCTTGGAAACGGTCTTTTTAAAGGTAACCTTCAGGCAATTGTGGGCCAACTGTATGACAATCCCAAATATGAAAAATTGCGGGATTCGGCATTTAGTGTGTTTTATATGGGAATAAACATGGGTGCGTTGGTGGCACCTTTTGCTGCAAATGGAATTCGAAACTGGTATCTTCGAAGCCAAGGATTCACTTACAGTGCTGACTTGCAATCGTATGCAGCCAAATTTAACCTTGGTGAACTACCAATTATAAATACCCTTGAATATACCGGTGCTGAAAAGATTATAAATACTGAAGCAGTTCCTGGATTTGCTAAAACCGCAAGTGAAATGATGGCTAGTGCGGATATCTCTAGCCTTTCTACCTTTGTTAAACATTATCTTGAAGCATTTGCTACTGGTTATAATTATGCTTTTGGTATTGCCGCATTTTCAATGATAATCAGTATGGTTGTGTTTATCGTATTTAAAAAAATGTTACCTGATAAAAAATTACAAGCCAATGAGGTCAAGGGAAAAAATGCTGAAAACAAATCATCTGAAAATACAAATGCCGGTGCAAGCAATGTCATTAAAATTGTGGTTTCACTAGGTATAATGGCTGCAACTGCATTAGTGTTCTACTTTTTATTGAATAATTATTCCCTCGGATTAGCAATAGGATTGTTCCTGGCTTTTGTTTCATGGATATATATGAGTTCAACAAAAGAAGAAAGGCCCCGTCTAAATGCACTCTTACTTGTATTTATGGTAGTCATTTTCTTTTGGATGTCATTTCACCAAAATGGTTTGACATTATCAATGTTTGCACGTGATTACACAGCAAACAAGGTTCCACCTCTCACGAATATGCTCTTCACACTACCTTCCCTACTTAGTATTTTTGCATTTATATTAGGATTGGTTCAAGTTATTAAACGCAAAAACAAAGGGTTAAATCGAATTATTGGATTGGCTGCAATGATAGCAGGTGCGGGAGCTGGATATTATTTTTATTCCAGATTTGAAACGTTAAACTCTATTGAGCCTGAAATTTTTCAATCATTTAATCCAATTTTCATCGTATTTCTAACACCAGTGATTCTTGCATTGTTTGCCTGGCTTAGAAGCCGCAACATAGAACCTTCAACACCAAGAAAAATTGGAATCGGTATGATATTAGCCGGACTTGGATTTGTTGTGATGATCTTCAGTTCTTTTGGTCTTGAATCACCAGCTTCATTGGCAGGCACTCCTTCACCCGACCGAGTATCTGTTTACTGGCTTATAAACACATATCTTGTATTAACAATAGCTGAGTTATTCCTTAGTCCGATGGGAATTTCTTTCGTATCCAAAGTTTCTCCTTCTCGTTTTCAAGGACTTATGCAAGGAGGATGGTTACTTGCCACAGCGGTTGGTAACAAGTTGCTTTTCGTTGGTAGTACTTTGTGGGAAAAAATTGACATTTGGCAATTATGGTCATTATTTGTGATATGCTGTTTATTGTCCGCTGCATTCGTTTTTTCAATTATGAAACGACTTGAAAGGGCAACTAAATAATAAATAACGTTATAATTCAAAAAAATGAAAAATTTAATTATACATACAATAATTGGAATAGCCTTTACCCTATTCTTCGTCTCATGTGCAGAGAAAGAAAAAGTTGATCTTACAAAAGCACCTATTGAAATTAAAAATGCAATAGAAAAATCTTATAATCTTAGTGAAAAGCTAACAGATATACAAGTGAAAGCTGGAGAGGATAAAAATCTTGACAATCAAGAAACAGAACAGATCGGTGAATTATTTCGAGAACTTGCAATTGTAAATAACATCAACCTGAAAAATTATTCAACCGATAAGTACTATATCGCACTTAAAAAGGAGTACAAACCAAAATTTGATTCACTTGCAGCCAAAGTTACCTTTTTGAAAGATTGTAAGGGCTATGATGAAATGGGACTTGCCATACAAAAAATCGCACTTGAAGTAAGAGATGTAACAGAGCTGCCTATGCCAAAACAAGAAATTATTTCTGATACAACACTCATTAAAGAATCAATGTAAGTCGAAACTGAAATTTATTCAAATTACATCTCCTTCGGAAAAATAAAAAACAAAAAGCTACCTATCTTTGAGGTGGCTTTTTTTATGAAATTTATTTGGAATCATAACCGTCGTTTCAATTCCTACTCCGAATATTTTAAAAAAACATTTGGAGAGCGGGTACAAAAGGTTTCAATCGATGCGGGGTTCACCTGCCCGAACAGGGATGGCAAGCTTGCCCGCGGGGGATGCTCCTATTGCAATAATGATGCTTTTAATCCTTCTTATTGTTCTCCGGATAAATCAGTTACCCAGCAGCTCTCGGAAGGAATTGAATTTCATAAAAAGCGCTACAGAAGGGCTAATAAATACCTTGCTTATTTTCAAACTTACTCGAATACTTATGCCCCCATTGATCATTTAAAATCAATTTACAAAGAGGCGCTAGGTTTTCCGGGAGTAATTGGCCTGGTGATCGGAACCCGGCCTGATTGTGTGGATGATGAAAAACTGAATTGGTTTGCCGAACTCGCCAAACAACATTATATCATTATAGAGTATGGTGCTGAATCAATTTATAATAAAACGCTTTCGTTGATTAATCGTCAGCATAGCTGGGAACAAACTGCACAGGCCATTGAAGAAACTTCACGAAGAGGCATAAATACCGGAACTCATTTTATTTTCGGATTGCCCGGCGAATCGAGAGCGCAAATGCTGGATTCAGTTTATGTGATCAATCAATTACCACTCACCACGATCAAGTTCCATCAACTTCAAATCGTAAAGGGAACCCGGATGGCCCTGGATTATGCAAAAAATCCAGAGAATTACGAGCTTTTTACAATGGAAGAATACATCAACTTCATTATCCGGTTTATTGAAAATTTAGATCCCCGTTTTATCATCGAACGTTTTACAGGAGAAGTTCCGCCCAGGTTCCATGCTGGTCCCAATTGGGGTGTGATTCGAAATGACCAGGTGAACCACCTTATTGAAAGGAAACTGGAAAATATGGATACCTGGCAGGGCCGGCTTTTTAAGTTATGATTATTTTTTATGAAAATAATTTTAACATGGCAACCATCTGGTGAAAAAGCTTGTCAAACCTAATACTGGAAAACTACGTTGCATTCTGGAATAATTGAATTTTTTCAGGAATTATTCGCTATTGCTGATCTGCATATAATTAAAGATACCCTATTAAATCATTGAATACTATTAATTAATTTTTTGTTATGAAACTATTTACAAAATTTACAGCAACACTCCTGGCATTGTTACTTTCCGCCGGGATATTGTTTGCACAAACTTCATTTAATGAAGTGAGTCCAAAAACCACCAACACACCCATTGTGTCGGAAGAATTATTTGACCTCCAGTTCGACTATCCGGTTGGCATTGGTGGAGGTGAAGCAGGTATTGAATCTGATGGCAACTACATTTATACTTCAATGTGGAATGGTGCCGGCGAATTTCAAAAATATGAAATGAACGGTACATGGGTTGAAACCTTTACCATCACCGGCTCGGATGGATGCCGCGATATTGCCTGGGATGGAACCTATTTTTATGGTGCTGCTGCCAACCCTATCATTTTCCAGATGGATTTTGATGCAGGAACCATGGTTAGCACATTCACAGCCCCAACCGATGTAAGAGCTATAGCTTACAATGAAGATGACGATGCTTTTTACGGCAATAACTGGGGCTCCGACATTGTAAAATTCGATATGGCCGGAGCAAATATGGGTTCATTCCCTGTTGGACCTACTGGTGATAGTTACTATGGCCTTGCTTACCAGGGCGCTTCTTATTGTGGCGATGGCCCCTACCTTTGGGGTTATGCTCAGGTGGGTGCCACGCAAAACGAATTGGTTCAGATTGAACTTCCTGCTGGTAACGAAACCGGAACTTACTTTGACGTTGGATCAGTAGCTGGTGTTAGCACCGGCATTGCAGGTGGTTTAGCTATTTCTGATGGATTTTTCGCGGATACATGGACTATATTTGGCACCGCTCAAAATGTGAACATTTGGGGACTTGAGCTATGTGGAGAAGGAGTTAGCTTTGATCCTCCTGAAAATGTTACCGCCGAAGTTTATGATATGAACAATGTAATGGTCGACTGGGATGCCCCAACAAGTGCTTTCACAGGAACTATTCTTTGTGTCGACCGTGATGGAAGTAATCCTGCCGGAGCACTCGATTTCACTGATGACTGGCAATATATTCAACCTGCCCTGGATGCCAATGGATTTACTTATGATTATTTCGAGGTAGAGGATGTAACAACCGAGGATGGCCCTGATTTGGCAACTATGGAACAATATGACATTATTATTTGGTTCTGTGGTGAAGGCTGGCAAAATAACCAAACCATGACTGATAATGATGAAAACAACCTGGCTGCCTACCTTGATGGTGGCGGAAGTTTATTACTTTCGGCACATGACTATTTTTATGACAGGTATCCCACTGCAGGATCATTCAGTGCGGGTCAGTTTCCTTATGATTACCTTGGTGTAGGTTCTACCACCCAGGATAACTGGAGTGTATTTTCACCCGATCTTGCTGATATCGAAGGTGTATCCGGATCATTCGCTGATGGACTCAGCTATTCTCTTTCTGATATTTATACAACTGGTAAAGAAGGGTTATACATCGACCTGGTAAATGCACTTGATCAGGACTTGCTCAATGTAACAAACCCTGCACCCGTGGATGCATGCGCAGTTCAGTTTGATGGCGGAACTTTCAAATCAGCGTTTACAACTGCCTCAATTGCTGCTTTTGTAAATCCCGACGACGCTGTCGATTTCTTTGCTGCAGCCGTTAGTTGGCTGGGTGCAAGCAATAGCGATGACCTTACCGGATATGATGTTTACAGAAATGGAAATATGATTGGAAGTACAACTTCTACCAGTTATGATGATACCGGGCTTATTGCCGGGACTTATGAATATTGTGTTAAGGCTGTTTATGATGAAGGTTCATCCATTGCAGTTTGTGCCGATGAAGTTACTGTTGAAGGAACAGGAGGTGATTGTTTATTTGATGACGATTTTGAATCCTATAATGTGGGAGAACAACTGGTTCTTCAAAATCCGGATGACTGGACTACCTGGAGTAAGCTCCCGGAAGTGCCGAAGATCCTTATATCGTTGGGGATGCCAGCCAAACCGTTGAGATTTCGGGAACAAACGACCTGGTATATGTTATTCCAAATTTCACATCCGGTTTTTATACCATAACATTTGACATGCTGGTACCGGATGGTTACGATGGATACTTCAATACCCTGCAGGAATTTGCCGGAGGAAGCAGTTCATGGGGTATGCAGGTTTATTTTAATGCCGGTGGTGCCGGAAGTATTGATGGCGGCGGTGCAGCTGCTGCTACATTTACCTTCCCTTATGATACCTGGATGGCAATGCGTGTGGAAATAGACATGGATAACGACTGGGCCGAATATTTTATAGATGACGCACTGATCCATGGCTGGGTTTGGAGCTCAGGAACCTTTGGAACCGGGAGCCTGAATCAGCTTGGTGGTAATAACTTTTACGCAGGTTCTGATACGCAGGATCCTCTTTATTACATTGATAATTATTGTTTAGCTGGCGAAGAACCTCCGGTTTTAATTCCACCAACAGATCTTATCGGTCCGGCTTCAGCTTATGTTGGAGATGACATTTTACTTGAATGGGAAGCCCCTGTTACCGGCGCTATGTTACAATGGGACGACGGAATCAATAACGATGCTATTGGTTTAACTTCAGGTGGTACATTCTCAGTAGCATCCCACTGGGAGCCTGCTGATTTAACGCCTTATGATGGTATGGTTCTCGAAGAAATCACATTCTTTGCTGGTGACTATCCAGGAATGAGTTTCACAATGAAGGTTTGGACAGGTACAGGAGCAACTGAGGTATCAAGCGAACCCGTTGCAAGTTACGTACAAAACGACTGGAATACAGTTGCACTTTCAACTCCGGTAGTAATTAATGCTTCACAGGATTTGTGGTTTGGCTTTGAGACTACGCATGCTGCTGGCGAATATCCGGCAGGTTGCGATGCCGGTCCGGCCATCCAGACTTATGGCGATATGATCCTTAATGGCGGTGCCTGGTCTTCACTTTATGTTTTGACAGGTGGTGCTATTGATGCAAACTGGAATTTAGTTGGGCATGCTTCCATCGCTGATGGCGCTGAGTCAACGACCAATTCAGTTGTAATGAGCAAACCTGCTGCGCCTGTTAAAAACAGTTCCAGCTTTAGCTCATCAGGAGTTGCATCTGGTAAAAAGTTTGTACCTGCATCAACCAAACAACTTGAAGGATATAATGTATATCGTAATAGTACAATGTTAGACTATACTACAGAAACTAACTATACCGATGTTGTTTCTCAATCAGGAGTTTACGAATATTATGTTACTGCCGTTTATGATAATGGTGAGTCAGAACCTTCGAACACATGGACAGTTGACGTATCTACCGGCATCGATGACAGATTGGCTCAAACAACACAAGTTTATCCAAATCCGGCATCAGATGTTATAAACGTTACTTCTGACTTTACAATCAATACTATTTTGGTTTACAACTATTCCGGTCAAATGATAAGCTTTGAAACAGTGAATGATAAAACTTATCGTATCAACACCAGCGAATTGAATCAGGGGATATATTTCCTCCAGATCAATACGGATGAAGGTATGATATCCAAACGAATTATTGTCGAATAAGAGAATAATGATTCAACCGCGAAAGGCTGGTCCGTTCGGGCCGGCCTTTTGTATTTTTAATCCTGTTCAACCATTTAATAACTCACTCATTTTGACAAAGATATTTTTTTATCTTTGCACCCTTTTTAAGATCGTATAGAAAACAACAGGCTGTAATGACACAGAAATACAGGGAATATAAGAAGCTTGATTTAACCGAAGTCGGTAATGAAATTGGTAAGTACTGGTCGGAACATAAAACTTTTGAAAAAAGTATAGAAACCCGGAAAGGACACAAACCTTTCGTGTTTTATGAAGGACCTCCTTCAGCCAATGGTCAGCCGGGTATCCATCATGTGATGGGCCGTGCTATAAAAGATATTTTCTGCCGTTACAAAACCATGAAAGGTTATCTGGTTGAGCGTAAAGCGGGATGGGATACACACGGGCTGCCTGTTGAGATCAGTGTGGAAAAATCATTGGGCATCACCAAAGAGGACATCGGCACTAAGATCTCTGTTGAGGAATACAATCTTGCCTGCCGGAAAGAAGTAATGAAATACAAGGATATGTGGGATGAACTCACTCGGCGTATGGGCTATTGGGTTGATCTGGATGATCCTTATATAACTTTTGATAATAAATATATTGAAACCGTTTGGTGGCTGCTGAAACAGCTTTACAATAAAGGGCTGATCTACAAAGGCCACACCATTCAGCCCTATTCACCGGCTGCCGGTACCGGATTAAGTTCGCATGAGCTCAACCTGCCCGGATGCTACCGCGATGTGAAAGATAACACGGTGGTTGCTCAGTTTAAGGTTTTGAAAAACGAAAAATCAACATTCCTTTTTGATGATGTTTTCGGTGAATTATTTTTCCTGGCCTGGACCACCACCCCCTGGACATTGCCCAGTAACACTGCGCTGGCTGTTGGAGCTAATATAGATTATGTAAAAGTTAAAACCTATAATCCTTACACTTATAAACCCATAACTGTGGTTTTGGGTAAGGATTTATTATCAAAATACTTCCCGGAGCAAAATGCAGAATTGGCCCTGGAAGATTACGAAGAAGGCCAGAAGAAAATTCCTTTTAAAGTGGTTGCTGAAATGAAAGGTGCCGATTTGGAAGGTATTCGTTTTGAACAATTAATACCTTATGCTCAACCCGAAGATGGTGATGCATTCAGGGTAGTTACAGGCGATTTTGTTACTACTGAAGATGGAACAGGCATTGTGCACATCGCTCCCAGTTTTGGTGCTGATGACTATAAAGTTGGAAAAGAAAACGGGATCGGATCACTCACCATGGTCAATAAGCAAGGTAAGTTCATTGATGAAATGGGCGAATTTGCAGGTCGTTTTGTAAAAGCCGAATACGATCCGAACTACGATCCTGAAAAGGAAGACTCGGTGGATGTGGATATCATTGTGAAGCTGAAAAAAGAGAATAAGGCTTTTAAAACAGAAAAGTACATTCACTCCTATCCTCATTGCTGGCGAACTGACAAGCCTATCCTCTATTATCCGCTCGATTCGTGGTTTATCAAAACCACAGCTTACCGCGATAGGATGATTGAACTGAATAATACCATTAACTGGAAACCACAGGCAACAGGTACAGGCCGTTTCGGCAACTGGCTCGAAAACCTGGTCGATTGGAACCTTTCCCGTTCAAGGTTCTGGGGTGTACCATTGCCCATTTGGATGAGCGAGGATGGAGAAGAGCAATTGTGCCTGGGTTCAGCTGAGGAGTTGAAAGCTGAAATTGAAAAATCCCTGGCAGCTGGATTTATGCAAAATAACCCACTTGAGGACTTTAAACCAGGTGACTTTACTGCTGAAAATTACGACACTTTTGATTTCCACAAACCATTTGTGGATGAGATCATACTGGTTTCTCCAAGTGGTAAAAAAATGTTCCGTGAGCCAATGCTCATCGACGTTTGGTTTGATTCTGGGTCGATGCCTTACGCTCAATTCCATTATCCTTTTGAAAATAAGGACAATTTTGATGGTTATTTCCCGGCCGATTTCATTGCCGAAGGAGTAGACCAAACCCGTGGTTGGTTTTTTACCCTTCATGCTATTGCTGCCATGGTTTTTGATTCGGTTTCTTATAAAACCTGTGTTTCAAACGGTTTGGTACTGGATGCCAATGGCAACAAAATGTCGAAGCGATTGGGCAATGCTGTTGATCCGTTCGAAATGATCGACACTTACGGCCCGGATGCTACACGCTGGTACATGATCACCAATGCGCAACCATGGGACAATCTTAAGTTTGACCAGGAAGGAATTGATGAAACGCGGAGAAAGTTTTTCGGGACGCTTTACAACACCTACTCATTCTTTTCGCTCTATGCCAATATTGATGGGTTTAATTTTAAAGAAAAAGAGATCCCAATTGATGAGCGGCCTGAGCTGGATCGCTGGATATTATCAGAACTGAATTCGTTAATTAAAACTGTTGATGAAAGCTACGATGATTATGAGCCCACAAAAGCGGGGCGAGCCATCAGTGATTTTCTTGATCAACACCTCAGCAACTGGTATGTGCGACTGAGCCGACGCAGATTCTGGAAAGGAGATTACTCTAATGATAAAATTTCGGCATATCAAACACTTTACCGGTGCCTTGAGGTGATTGCTCAGCTTGCTGCGCCAATAGCACCCTTTTATGCTGAAAAACTTTTTACCGATTTAAATACTGTGACGGGAAGGGATACAAATGACTCCGTTCATTTAACTGATTTTCCTGTTGCTGATACAAGTCTGATTGATAAAGCTCTGGAAGAAAGGATGGAGCTGGCACAAACCATTTCATCCATGATACTTTCGCTACGGAAGAAAACAAATATACGTGTTCGGCAGCCGCTGAATAAGATCATGATACCATTAACGGAGTCAGATTTAAAAGATAAAGTAGAAGCGGTACGCCAGCTGATACTTTCCGAAGTGAATGTAAAAGAAATTGAGTACCTGGAGGATGATAGTATACTGGTGAAACAGGTAAAAGCCAATTTCAAAAAACTGGGACCTAAGTTCGGTAAAATGATGAAGCAGATAGCTGCAAGCATCAGCAGTATGGGCAAAGCAGAAATCTCCAACCTGGAACGTGATGGACAGGTAACATTGAACATAGAAGGCGCTGACGTTGTTATTGAGGTTTCAGATGTGGAAATCCTTACCCAGGACATCCCTGGTTGGTTGGTAAGCACACTAGGAAAGCTAACTGTTGCGTTAGATATTACTGTTACCGATGAATTGAGAGACGAAGGAATTGCCCGCGAGCTGGTAAATCGTATTCAAAATATCAGGAAGGATAACAACTTTGAAGTTACTGATAAAATTTCTGTTTTTATTGCCAAAAACGAAGAAATAGAAAAAGCAGTTAACCGTAATTTTAATTATATTTGTTCGGAAACACTGGCCGACAAACTTGAATTTAAAGATGCCATTTTAGATAGCAATAAAGTTGATATTGAATTGGTTGACAATTTACAGACAACAGTGGTAGTTAATAAACTTATTTAGAATTAGAACGTATAGTTACATTTAATTAAAATAAAAGGCTATGGCAAAGGAAGAATTAAATGATGGAGCTGAAAAGAAAAGATATTCAGACGAAGAATTGGCAGAATTCCGTGAGATTATTGTTGTTAAACTGGAAAAAGCAAGGGAAGATCTGAAAATGCTCACTGATGCTTATTCACATGCTAATGAGCACGACACAAACGACACTTCTCCAACTTTCAAAGTATTGGAAGAAGGTTACCAGGTATTGAGCAAAGAGGAGAATAGCCGCTTAGCTGCCCGTCAACAAAAGTTTATCAATTCGCTTGAAAATGCATTGATCCGCATTGAAAATAAAACCTATGGGATTTGTCGGGTTACCGGCAAACTTATTTCAAAAGAGCGATTGCGGAGTGTGCCTCATGCTACCTTGAGCATTGATGCCAAGTTAAATCAACCACAAAAGAAATAATCCTCCTTAAATAATTCCTACCAGGCAATTGAAAAAGGCAGCAATTATCATTCTACTGGTTCTGATCGCTGATCAGGTTCTTAAGATTTGGGTTAAAACCCATATGCTTATTGGTACCCGAGGCGAAATTCATATGATAGGTAACTGGTTTATTCTTCATTTTACTGAAAACGAAGGCATGGCCTTTGGGATGAAGTTTGGTGGTGAATTTGGCAAAATAATTTTATCCATTTTCCGAATAATTGCAGTAATAGCAATTGGTTGGTACCTTATTAAAATTACCCGAAAAAAAGAGTCAATTGGACTCGTACTCAGCATTTCATTAATTTTTGCCGGAGCCATGGGAAATATTATCGACAGTGCATTTTATGGAATAATATTTTCAGAAAGTACTTTTCACAATGTTGCACAGTTGTTTCCTGCTGAAGGAGGATACGGAACATTTCTGCATGGCAAGGTGGTTGACATGTTCTACTTTCCTGTCATAGAGGGTTATTACCCCGATTGGTTCCCGGTTTGGGGTGGAAGTGAGTTCATATTTTTCCGACCCGTATTTAATATCGCCGATTCCTCAATTACTGTGGGTGTTTTTATTCTGTTAATCTTCCAGCGGAAATTTTTCAGAAAGTAATTTTATCACTGCAAATCACTTAGCCATTTATAGCAGCAGAAAAGCTCAATTTTAGCCTTCAAAGGACTTGAAAAATAAAGATTTATTATATATTTGCGCAAATTTTAAACCGATCCTATGAAAAAGCAAAGCGAAGGTTATATTTCACAGATTATTGGAGCTGTAGTTGATGTTTCTTTTGATAATGAAAAGGACCTCCCTAACATTTATGATGCACTCGAAATTAAACGTGAAGATGGAAGTAAACTGGTACTCGAATGTCAACAGGATATTGGAGAAAACACAGTAAGAACCATTGCCATGGATTCAACCGATGGTTTAAGCAGAGGCATGCCGGTATATTCAACAGGTCAGCCTATTTCTATGCCTGCATCATCCGAAGTTAATGGCAGGCTTTTTAATGTGATCGGAGAACCCATTGATGGCCTGGAACCGGTTTCGAAAGAGAGTTCTTATCCCATTCACCGTGAGCCCCCGAAATTTGAAAACCTGTCAACATCCAAGGAAGTACTTTTTACAGGTATCAAAGTAATTGACCTGATTGAACCTTACTCAAAAGGTGGAAAAATCGGTTTATTTGGTGGTGCCGGTGTAGGTAAAACTGTAATTATCCAGGAACTCATGAACAACATTGCCAAGCAGTACTCCGGATTTTCGGTTTTTGCAGGTGTAGGTGAACGAACCCGTGAAGGTAACGATTTGTTGCGTGAAATGATTGAAGCTGGTTTGATCAAGTACGGTGATGAGTTTAAGAAAAGCATGGAAGAAGGAAGCTGGGATTTAACCAAAGTAGATCGTGAATTAATGAAAGACTCATTGCTTGCAATGGTATTCGGGCAGATGAATGAGCCCCCGGGAGCACGTGCTCGTGTTGCCCTTTCAGGATTGACTGTAGCTGAATATTTCCGCGATGGAGATGAAAAATCAGGCGGACGCGACATCCTTTTCTTTATTGACAATATCTTCCGTTTCACACAGGCCGGTTCTGAAGTGTCGGCTTTGCTAGGAAGGATGCCTTCTGCAGTAGGATACCAACCAACCCTTGCTACAGAAATGGGTATCATGCAGGAACGAATCACCTCAACCAAACGTGGTTCAATTACCTCTGTTCAGGCGGTATATGTACCTGCTGATGACCTTACCGACCCGGCTCCGGCTACTACTTTTGCCCACCTTGATGCAACCACTGTATTAAGTCGTAAAATTTCCGAGTTAGGAATATACCCTGCAGTTGATCCTCTGGACTCAACAAGCCGTATTCTCACTCCGGAAGTTGTAGGTGAAGAACATTATAATACAGCACAGAGAGTGAAAGAAATTCTCCAACGGTACAAAGAATTACAGGATATTATTGCAATTTTGGGTATGGACGAATTATCAGAAGAAGATAAACAGGTTGTTCACCGTGCAAGAAGGGTACAGCGCTTCCTGTCACAGCCGTTCCACGTTGCAGAGCAATTTACCGGTATGCAAGGTTGTGTGGTTTCCATCGAAGATACAATTAAAGGATTTAACATGATCATGGATGGTGAAGTGGACGAATATCCTGAAGCTGCTTTTAACCTGGTAGGTACCATTGATGAAGCAATTGAGAAGGGTAAGAAAATGCTTGCTGAAACTCAAAACTAATCCGTACGATGAAAGTTGAAATTATCACTCCCGATAAAACTGTTTTCACGGGCGAAGCTGAAATAGTTCAGTTGCCTGGTAAAGATGGTTCTTTTGAAATTTTGAATAACCATGCACCCATCATTTCGGTTTTGAAAAAGGGTAAGATCAAAGTTGTTGATGCGGACAAAAAAGCAGAATTTTTTGAGGTAAATGGCGGGGTGATAGAAGTGATAAAAAATAAAGTATTAATACTTGCAGAATAAAAAAAGGCGCCTTCAGGCGCCTTTTTTTATTGATATCCTAATGTCCTATTGTTTGAATCGTCCTCCATCGTAAGCAGCCAGAGCTCTTTTAATTGTATCCTTTACACTGCTCCGCATCGCTTTTACCATTTTATCATTTTCGTTTAAATTTGAAAAATGTTTTTTAATAAATAATTCAGCATTGTAATCTACAATGTTTTCAATACGTTCCATGTTGGTTAATTTTATCCGCTGAAAAAACAGCGGCGTTAATGGCGGCAAAAATAACAAAATCCATTCCAGATGGTTTAAAATTTTATAAACGACTGAATGTGTATAACTTATAAACCTGCCACTACGACAGTAAATCTAAGAATGGAAAAGCTGTTGTTTAAATATTGGAAAAGTAATGAGGAAATATAGAATAATCGTTTTTGCAGCAATTTTGATGTTGCTCAATAGTTGTATAGAAATTGGTGAAAAAATTACCATAAACAAAGATTTATCTGGGCATGTAGAATACCAGCTCAGCATATCCGAATTTGCATCTATTTTTTCGGGATTGGTTGACAACTCAATCGAGATACAGGTAAAAAGTGAAGCTGGGAAGTTTATTGAAAAATTGAGAGATCAACCAGGTATAAGCAATGTCGTTTATCAATCCAATCTTCCATCAGAAGGAATTAAAGTGAGTTTTGATTATGCCAGCACCAGGGATTTCAATAATGCCTTATTTGCAATGGGCGATGCCAAGAAAAATCTTTTTACACCGGGTTACTTAAAGGCAAATCGACACCGGGTGAAAAAAATAAATTTTTCAAATTACCTGGCTTTGTATCTTAAAAAGGAAGATATTGAAATCCCGGAGCAATATTTAACCGATATGATCAAATTCAGATCAACCATTTCGGTTCCAAAAGAGATAAAAAAATCGAGCGGAAACAATATTAAACTTTCGGATGATAAATTTTCAGCAATTCAAATTTTTCCGGTAAAACAAATCCTTCATGACAAGGTAAATACCGGCGTTAAAATCAGATATTAGGTTATGTTTTTAATTGGGATTTCCCGGAATAGATATGTGACTTTGTACGATATACCAGGTTCCATCTATTTTTTGTAAAACACCTGTAAACCGCAATCCTTCAAAATTTAATGCTTCACCCTGGTAGATGTAACTGTAATTCATTATTTCAGAAAACCATGCAACACTTCCCGTGGGGTCAACCTGAATAACCTGGTCCCTTACTGAAATATAGGTCTCTTCAACCGACCTGTATTGCTTATCAAGTGCCTCCTGAATAGCATCCCAGCCAACAATTTTTTCGTCGCTGTTGGTACCGAAAACAACAATATCAGGCCAAGGAGCCCAGATCTCTTTTACCAATTGCAGGTCTTCTTTTTCATTGGCAATTACATATTTTTCAAGTACCAATTTAACCTGTTCCTTTTCAGCATGAATATCCACAGGAGTAGTTTTGGAAGTTTGATTGCAACTTGAAAATGCAAATAATAAGATAATAACATACAGTGTTCGTTTCATGATGTTAAATTTTTTGAATGAGCGATTAATTTCGGAATACCAAAAACGCTATCAAATATAGATGAAACTTAAACTAATTGCAAGATTTTTAGGAATTAATAAAATTGTGAAATAAAAAACCCGGCGTTTAAACCGGGTGTTGATCGTGGGTGGTACCACCTGGAATCGAACCAGGGACACACGGATTTTCAGTCCGTTGCTCTACCAGCTGAGCTATGGTACCATTATGGTTAGAACATTCCTTCTTGCGTTTTGAAGGGCTGCAAAAGTAAATACATTATTTTAATTACGAAAGAAATTGTTTAAAATTTTAGTCCTATACAATATTTCAACGTCACTCAACAGATTTCATAATATATTACCTTTGCATTCATCAAATAAAGGCGCAGCTTAAAATGGAAATTGTCATTGATCAGGGCAATACACGGATTAAAATAGCATTGTTTCATAATGATGATATCATCGAAATTAAAACCTTTGATAACAATGAAAGCATCGATGTAAACACCATGCTTAATAATCTGGAATTAAAATACCCTGGGAATGGAACAATTGATCTGGGTTTATTTTCATCAGTAGGTAAAATAAATCAAAACTTTGTTCGGGAAATGGGGTCACGAATACGTTTATTAATACTTGACCCATCCTTATCGATTCCTGTTAATATAAAATATTCAACTCCGGAAACACTTGGTCACGACAGAATAGCACTGGCAGTGGCAGCCCATGCAAAGTTCCCGGGGCATGATGTATTGGTAATCGATGCCGGTACATGTATTACCTGTGATTTTATTGAAAAAGCCGGGAAATATCTCGGTGGCAGCATATCGCCAGGGATAAGTATGCGGTTCAATGCTTTGCATACTTTTACAACAAATCTGCCGTTAGTTACTCAAACAAAAACACCTGAGCTCATTGGGGACTCAACCGTTAAATCAATTCAATCAGGAGTGATCAATGGCGTTAAAGCAGAGGTTATGGGATTCATAGAACAATACAAATCACTTTATCCTTCTCTAATCGTGGTTTTTACAGGTGGAGACTTGAATTATTTTGATAAGAATACAAAAAATAACATCTTTGCAATCCCAAATCTGGTATTATTGGGCTTAAAGGAGATTCTGGAATACAATGCGAATAAGTAGCTATAAATCATTATTGTTCTTCCTATCGATTTTCATTTTGATTGGTTTAGGAGACACCGCTTCGGCTCAAACAAGTATAAGCTCACCCTATTCGGCTTTTGGGCTGGGTAACTTGTACCAAACAAACAATATCAGGTACAAAGGAATGGGTAACACCTCCCTGGCCGGAAGAGATTATTTTACGATAAATGTCAATAATCCGGCATCCTACACCGCGTTCGACAGTACTTCATTTGTTTTTGAAGCAGCAGTAATTGGACACAGCACCACGCTGCGAACCAATGAATTAAATGAAACCATTAATTCTGCAACCATGAGCCATTTGATTTTTGGTTTCCCGGTTACAAATTGGTGGCGAAGTAGCTTTGGTTTGCTTCCTTACAGTGGAGTTGGTTATAATGTAACAGATACAAAACCAAATGATAATCTTGGGGATGTTACCTACTTATTCGAGGGTGAAGGTGGTTTAAGTCGTGCCTACCTCGGAAATGGTTTTAAGTTAACCAAGTTTATGTCGGTGGGAGTAAATGCGTCGTATTTGTTTGGTACTATAAACCGGATTCAAAGGGTTACTTTTCCTGATACAACAAATGTTCTCAATTCACGAGTAGATGATGCCACCTCAGTAAGCGATATTTATCTTGACTTTGGGGTACAGTTTCATATGCCAATTAATGAAAAACTGAATCTTACGATTGGAGCTACCTATAATCCAAGGTATGACCTGAATGCTAAAAAAACCTATTTATCCCGTACTTATGTTGCATCCATAAATAATGTAGATATTATTCAGGACACGGCGCTTTTTATTGACAATATAAAAGGGACAGTTTCAATACCTGATGCATTCGGATTTGGCTTTAACATTTCCAAAGAGTATGACTGGTCATTTGCTGCCGATTACAAATATAATAACTGGGCCGATTATGAAGCTTTTGGGCTATCTGACTCATTGGAAAGCAGCCACTCATTTAATGGAGGCCTGAGCTTAATCCCCGATCGTAACAGTATGTCATATTTTAGCAGGGTTGAATATCGGTTCGGGGGCTATTATCAAATATCAAACCTGAAATTAAGAAATCAACCAATTAATGGTTTTGGTATAACATTTGGAACCGGATTACCATTAAGAGGAGCAAATGTCCGAGGTTCAAAATCGATGTTTAATATTTCTTTTGAATACGGACGGCGGGGTACAATAGAAAAAGGGCTTATTAGAGAAGACTATTTTAATATTCATCTTGGTATAAGCGTTTACGAATGGTGGTTCTTTAAACGGAGATACAAATAAGATTTAACATTAAATAAAGATAAATTAGTTAATTTTGTTCTTTAATCAATTGAAATTCATTGAATCCATGCTTTTAAAAATGAAAAAAACGACAATAATATTTCTCGGAATTGTAATCGGATTTTTATCAGTACCACAACTGAAACTTCAGGCACAAGATACACTGGTGGGGAAATATGGTGAAGATAGTACAAACTGTGTGATGAATAATTCATTGTATTATGAATTTTACAGGCAATGGAAACAAAGCAAATACAAAAGCCCTGCCTGGAAAGATGCTATTAAACCATGGCGCTGGGTTTTCCTTAATTGCCCTAAAAGCACCAAAAACATCTACCTGCATGGTGAAAAACTTGTGGAGGAGTTAATCAAAAACGAATCCGACAAAGCCAAAAAAGATAAATACATCGATACCTTGATGATGGTTTATGCTAAAAGGATTGAATACTTTGGCAATGAAGGATATGTTAAAGGAAAATGGGGATCTGACTTATATAAATACCGGCCCGAAGCTTATGAGGAGGCCTATGGTTTATTGAAAACCTCCGTTGAACTTGAACGCAATGAATCAGAAGGGTCTGTACTTATTTATTATTTCCGTTCTGCTGAAAAAATGGTCAAAGCTGAAAAACTTGAGGCATCCGTGTTATTTGATATTTATGATCAAACCAGTGAAATCATTGAATACAACATTAGAAAATACAAAGCCGAAGGAAATGAAAAGCTTGTAACTCGCTGGGAAAATGTGAGAAACAACATTGAGCTCTCCATTGAACCCTATATGGATTGTCCGCAAATTGTGAGTATTTACACTCCAAAATTTAATGATAACCCTGAAAATGTTGAGTTGCTAAAGAAAATAGCTAAGCTTCTGGATAAAAATGATTGTGATGTTCCACTTTACAGAGAAGTCGTTGAAAAACTTCACAATCTTGAACCTAGTGCCGAAAGCGCTTACCTTTTAGGTAAAATGTATATTAAACTTGAAGATTGGGCCACCGCAGCAAAATATCTTGAGCAGGCCATTCAACTTTATGAAGATGACAACGATAAAGCAGATGCAAGATATCTTTTAGCAAACGTATATCTGCAGCAAAAACGTTACGCTGAAGCGAGAAGTCAATGCTATGAATATCTGAAAGTTCGTCCGGATGAAGGCAAAATCTATATCCTCATTGGCGATCTTTATGCCATGAGTGCTAATCAATGTATTGATGAAGAATTAAAAGTTGCTTACTGGCCTGCAGTTGATATGTACATCAAAGCCAAAAATGTCGATCCTTCTGTGGAAG
>Ga0116152_10000092_pt1 | contig 64730 bp, 68 predicted proteins | sample AD_UKC119_MetaG_FD_89894 | JGI IMG/M metagenome (GOLD analysis project Ga0116152, IMG submission 89894) | Active sludge microbial communities of municipal wastewater-treating anaerobic digesters from Hong Kong - AD_UKC119_MetaG | ecosystem: Engineered > Bioreactor > Anaerobic > Digestate...
GGACGGACGAACTGCTGGAACGTCAGCATCACGGCCACAGGGTTGCCCGGCAGTCCGAAGAACATCGCCCTGCCGAGACGGCCGAATGTCAGTGGGCGCCCCGGCTTCATCGCGATGGTCCAGAATGCGATATCGCCGAGACTGCCGAGAATCTCTTTGGTGTAATCCGCCTCACCCACCGAGACCCCGCCGGAGGTCACTACCACGTCCGCCATCGCCGACGCCTGGCGGAATGCCTGCTCCAGTGCCTCTCGGTCATCGCGAACCACGCCAAGGTCGAACAGATCGACACCCAGTTCGCGAAGCATCGCAAACAGCGTGTAACGATTGCTGTCGTACACCTCGCCCTCCGCCAGGGTCTCGCCGATCGAACGCAGTTCGTCACCGGTCGAGAAGAACGCAACCCGCGGACGCCTGAATACGCGCAGCTCGGCAAAGCCGAGCGATGCCAGCACCCCCAGGTCCGCGGCAGTCAACGAGCGGCCGCACCCGAACACACTCGCACCACTGGCGATATCCTCACCGGCCTGGCGCACGTTCTGGCCTTGTCGATGTCGCGCGTCGATACGGATACGCTGGTCCGGCAGCACTTCGACCTGTTCCTGCATCACCACGGTATCCGTGCCCGGTGGCATCGGTGCACCGGTCATGATGCGTACGCATTCACCGGGTGCGCAGCGGTGGTCACTGGTCTGGCCGGCCAGCACTGTCGCGACCACGCGGTACTCGCGAGGATCTTCAGTCGGCAGATCGACGCCGGCAAACGCGTACCCGTCCATTGCCGAATTGGTATGACTCGGTACGTCGATCGGTGAAATGCAGTCGGCGGCCAGGACCCGCCCCAGCGCTGAACGGATCGGCACAGTCTCCTGGTCAGTGATCGACATCAGGGCCGCACGGATGGCGTCCCTGGCCTGGCCCACGCTCAGTGACACCGGGTCACTGTCATCGGCGCACGAGGGTTGTTTGTGGATCTCGACGGATTCCATGACTGTCTGCCTCCTCAACAGGCCACATCAGGCTGCAGCGATTCGCTCCGTCCGATGAATTTGAGAATAAAGGTGGCGATCTGCGCCGGGTGATTGAGCGACAGCCGCGGCAGTTCGCCCGGGTCTGCTTCCAGTGGCCCGCCATCGGTCGCAATGGCGATCACGTTGCGGTCATGCGGGAACAGCAGGGACCGCCCCATTGCCGGACGGTGCAGTTCAATCTTCGGAATGGGCTCCGCCTTGAAGCCCTCGACCAGCACCAGATCAAGGCGACCGGGATCGAGCATCGCCAGCACCTCCTGCAGTCGTGGCTCGTCCCTCCTGTCCTTGCACTCGCGGACCCAGCCAACACGGCAACGCGCTGCAACCAGCATCTCGTCCGCGCCAGCGGCACGCAGACGATAGCTGTCCTTGCCCGGCTGATCCATCTCGAATGAGTGATGCGCGTGCTTGACCACGGCGATACGCAGACCGGCGGCCTTGAGCAACGGGACCAGCGCGAGCAGCAGCGTAGTCTTGCCGGTCCCACTGAATGCAGCAAAGCCGACCATCGGGACCGGGAATTCAATCGGTGTGAGTTCGTGTTTCACCACTGATATCTATGACCCGCTCAAGCCCCCCGGGGAGACCTGCCCTACTGCCTGACCGGCCGTGGCGTAGTCTTCCGGGGTGTTGATATTGCTGAACTGCTGCGGTACGTCACTGAAATCGACGGTGACCCAGTTATGACGTGGATACCACCGATCTATCTTGCGTTCACCGTCGTCCAGCGCCTGACGCAGTCCCGGCAGCACGCGCGCGTGCAGCAGTGCGTAGACCGGCTGCAGCCGCTGACCGTCATGTGCGACGGCGATATCTGCGTCCGCAGCATCCATGCCCGCTGCGAGGCGTTGCGCCAGATCGGGAATCACCACCGGACCATCGCACGGCAGGGTCAAAAGGTATGGCGTCTGCATCGCCTGCAGGCCGGCGAGAAAACCGGCCAGGGGGCCCTGAAAGTCGGCAATCGGGTCGGCCAGGACCGGCAGACCATAACGCCCGTATTCCTCGCGATGCCTGTTGGCACTGATCATTACGGCACCTACCTGCGGCATGACAGCACGGATCACATGCCCCACCAGCAGGCCTTCACCGAAGGGCAGCAGGCCTTTGTCGCGCCCGCCCATGCGGCGACTCTTGCCGCCGGCCAGGATGAGCGCCGTGATTTCCCGGGCGTCGATCAATCCTTCTCCCCTTTAGCTGACAACACCCCTGCGGGGTCTTCGAAATCATCATCTGTCCACCGCCATCCGCCATACCAGCATCCCCGGCATGGACTCGGTCGAACGCATCGGCCTCCGGTATTGCAAATCCGGTGCCATCACCCTCCCACCCTGCAAAAGCTTGTTCGCGGTAACGCGGGCACGGTGCAGCCTGAATTTCAGGCGTCTCACCGACCCGGCGGCCCGGCCCAACCATACAAGCAACGCGACAAATTGTCGCAAAACTGGCTAGACTGAAAAGACAGTTTGAACCAGCCGCTGCATCTTCTAGCTGCCGGGCTTGGCCAATTGGTGGATTGTTTCCGCTTCTTTGCCGAGGTGCGGGAGAGTACTGGTCGCGACACGATAACTATTACACAACACACGGCAGCCATGGCTTGTACCACTGAAAATCTACGCGCAACAGTTTCTACGCAGCGACTCGCTGACGACCAGACCAACACGAGCAAACGCCTGAGCTCGGTACTGATCGTCGACGATGAGCCCGGCATACTGAGTTTTCTGCAAAAGGGACTCGCATCGCGCTTCAGCCTGGTCGAAGTAGCCGCCGATGCCAATGCCGCCGACTCATTGCTGAGCCGCTGCCATTTCGACCTGATCATCTCCGATATCCGTCTGCCGGGCCGCTCCGGTGTCGAATGGGTCAGCCAGCTGCGCGACCAGGATCAGGTAACGCCGGTCATTTTCATGACCGCGCATGCCGACCTGCAGACCGCGATAACAGCGCTGCGTGCCGGCGCCTCGGACTTCATCCTCAAGCCTTTCCGCATGGAGCAGATGCAGACGGCGGTCAATCGCTGCCTCGAACGCCAGCGTCTGCAAAAAGAAAACTTCCTGTTGCGGCGTCAGGTCGCCCACCTGGATGAAGGCAGCGGGATCATCGGCTCCTGCGATCTGATCCTCGGCGTCTGCGAGGTGATCAAGCGTGTCGCCCCGATGCCGTCGACGGTCCTGGTTCAGGGTGAAACAGGCACCGGCAAGGAACTTGCCGCCCGCGCGATCCACCGCTACAGCGGGCGCGGTGGCTCGTTCGTGCCGATCAACTGCGGCGCCATGCACGCCGAACTGCTCGAGAGTGAACTGTTCGGTCACGCAAAAGGCGCATTCACCGGGGCAGTCAAGGCGCGCGAAGGACTGTTCTGCTACGCCGACGGCGGCACTTTGTTTCTCGATGAGATTGGAGAAATGCCGCTGGCGATGCAGACACGGCTGTTGCGGGTAATGGAAGACCGTGCCGTGCGTCCGGTCGGCGGAAACCGTGAGACACCGGTTGATGTGCGCATCGTCGCGGCCACCAACCGCGACCTCAAGGGCGAAGTGGACAAGGGCAATTTCCGCGAGGACCTGTATTACCGCCTGAACGTCCTGAGCATCCGGATGCCGGCACTGCGTGAACGCATTCAGGACCTGCCAGAGCTGATCGACCACTTTGCCCACAGCATCGCTGCTGATCTCGGCGTGGCGCCGCCCAGGATCGCCGAGTCCGAACTGTTGCGGCTCGGCCAATACGATTGGCCCGGCAATATCCGCGAGTTGAAAAATGTGATCGAACGTTGCCTGCTGCTCAACCACCAGCCGAGCCAAAGCCTTCCCGGCTGCAGCGCCGTTGGCGGCAACGGCGCATCGGAAGACGATGACAACGACCTGACACTGGAAAGCGTCGAACGCCGGCACATCCTGCGTGTGCTGGACATGGAGAACGGTAACAAGTCGGCTGCGGCCCGCCGCCTGGGCGTCTCACGCAAGACACTGGAAAGAAAGTGCCAGAGCTGGGGCGTCGAACGGTGAACGGCGGCGGCGTCAGGCGAAGCATCTGAGTCCCCATGCGGCTGTTCCGCTCAGTGAGCGACAGGATCCGCCGCAGTGTGCGGCTCAAGCTGCTGGTCCTCGCGCTTCTGCCAGTTGCCCTGGTGCTTCCGGTAGCACTGGCGGGCCTCACTGCGTGGGGAGCCTCCTTCACCTACGAGCAGCTGTATATCAAGGTCAATACCGATCTCGCGGTTGCACACGACCTGTTCCAGCGTATCCAGAAGGACCACCTCGACCGCCTGGCCCGTCTGGGCGATTCCTATGCCTTCCGCGACGCGGTACGCAACAATGACCGGCAGACCATGCAGCGGCTGGTCGAGCGTGAACGCAAATCGTCGTCGTTCAGTTTCCTGCGCGTGGTGCCAGCGAGCGTTTTCGGGGGTGCCGCAGATGTCGCTCCGGGTGTCGGCATCGAGATCCTCGGTGCCGCCGAGCTGGCCGCACTCGATCCCGATCTTGCCACATCGGTACAGCTTCCATTGGTAAAAACCCCGCGCGCGCGGCCGACCGAGCGCACCCTGGAAGACCGCGGCATGTTGATCCGTGCCCGCCAGCCGATCATCAACGCGGACGGCTCGGTGGACAGCGTCTTGGACGGCGGCATACTGCTGAACAACAATTTTACATTCGTCGATGCCATCCGTGATCTGGTCTACGGCCCGGGCAGCCTGCCCGAGGGCAGCATAGGCACGGTGACAGTGTTCCTCGAGGATGTGCGCATCTCGACCAATGTCCCACGGGTTGCTGGCAAACGTGCCCTCGGAACGCGTGTCTCCGAGGAGGTCAGCCGTGCCGTCCTGGATCAGGGCGAGACCTGGATCAACCGCGCATTTGTCGTCAACGATTGGTATATCTCCGCGTACGAACCGATTGTCGATATCACCGGCCGCCGCGTCGGCATACTCTACGCGGGTTACCTCGAGGCGCCCTTCCGCACAGCGCTCTGGCAGGCGGTCGGTCTGGCGCTGCTCCTGTTGCTGGGCCTGTTGGCCTTGTACGCGGTGCTTGCCATCCGCGGCGCCAAGTCGATTTTTCGACCCGTGGAGAAGATGTCGCAGGTCATCACCGCCACACGGCGCGGACAGACGCTGCGCGTCGGCAGGGTGGAAACCCGTGATGAACTCGCCGAACTGGCACAGGAGTTCGACGCCATGCTCGACCGGATCGAACACCAGACCCATGCCATGCAGCAGTGGGCCGAGCAACTCGAAGGAAAGGTCGCCGAACGAACGACCGAACTGCAGCAGAGAAACGACGAACTGCAGCGCACTATCACTGTACTGCGCGAGACCCGACGCCAGTTGGTGGTCGCGGAGAAACTCGCCGCGCTGGGTGAACTGACTGCGGGGGTTGCTCATGAGATCAACAACCCGACGCAGGTCATGCTCGGCAATCTCGATGTGCTGATGTCGCAGTTGGGTGACCAGCTCGACCCGGTACGACCGGAAATCGAGCTGGTGATCGCTCAGGTCTACCGCATCCAGGCGATCATCGAGAAACTGCTGAAATATGCGCGCCCCGGCGAATACGCCGGCTACCTCACAGAGATCGATGTCAATCAGGTCATTCGCGACACACTGGCACTGGTTTCACACATGCAGAAATCCCAGCCGTTCCAACTCGCCCTCGAACTCGATGCGACGAACACCGTGACGATCAACGAACAGGAGCTTCAACAGGTGCTGGTCAATCTGATCGGCAACGCGGTGCATGCCCTGCCGGAAATCGGCGGCAGGATCGTGGTCGCCGCCAGCGACTGGGAACAACGGGGCGTGTGCATCGCCGTTACTGATAACGGTGCCGGCATGACAGAGGAACAGTGCAGCCAGATCTTCAACCCCTTCTACAGCACCAAACGTCAGGGTGAGGGCACCGGCCTCGGTTTGTCAGTGAGTTATGGGCTGATCCGGCGTTACGGCGGCGACATCACGGTGGCATCCCAACCCGGCGTCGGCACACGTTTCAAGGTTTGGCTCTATTCTGAGCCTACAATCACTGAAGATGCCGAAACGATCGCCGAACAGCTGCATGATTTCGAACACCAGGAGGCCGCGTGTGGTCACCTCGAATCCACTGACGGCTCCGGCCGTTGCTGAAGGTGCCGGGACCCAGAGGCGCGCCCGATCGGAGATCTCGACGTGACCCCCGCACAACGCGATCGATATTCACGCCAGGTTCGCCTTGCCGACATCGGGGAGGCCGGCCAGGAACGGCTGCTGAACGCCCGGGCACTGGTGATCGGCCTCGGCGGCCTGGGTTCACCGGCGGCCATGTACCTCGCAGCGAGCGGTGTCGGCACCCTGGTACTCAGTGACTATGACCGGGTCGAGCCTTCGAACCTGCAGCGCCAGATCATTCATAGGGAAGCCGATATCGGCGAACTCAAAGCGGCCTCGGCGCAGCGTACCCTGGCCGGGATCAACCGTGAATGTATCGTCGAAGCTATCGACTGGGAACTCGACGACGCCGAATTGACCGGCGAGATACGTGCCGCCGACATCGTGCTCGACTGCACCGACAACTTCGCCACGCGTTTTAAGCTCAACCGGATCGCAATGGCACAGGGCACGCCACTGGTATCGGGCGCAGCCATTCGTCTGGAAGGTCAGATCATGACCTCGCTGCCACCTGGAGGGCCATGCTACCAGTGTGTCTATCCCGAAGGCCTGGAGCACCAGGAAACCTGCGCCATGGAAGGCGTGCTGGCACCACTGGTCGGCGTCATCGGCAGCCTGCAGGCATTACAGGCAGTTCGAGTGCTGACCGGTCATGCCGATGAGCTGCGCGGCGTATTGATGCTGTTCGATGCGGCCGGCATGGAGTGGCAGCGCATACGGGTGCCGCCCCGGCGAGACTGCCCGATATGTGGTGGGCATTGATCGATAGCGCACCTGCAATACAGCCGGCTCGCACGATGCCACCTCCAGGAAAGACAAGCGGACGGCGACCTTGTGCTCAGTCCTCGCCCCACACCAGGTCCCCGCTCTCGGCGAAGTCATAACCACCGAGCAGGTCCGCGATCTGCCGACATTCACCTGACTGCAAGCGTCCCAACAGATCCTGGAACAGCCGGCGGAACCAGATATTGCGCGGTAGTGCCAGGTCGAATGCCTCGCTGCCAAACGGCAGGAAGGTCAGCCCGGCCTCGGTCGCCGCCGCACGGGCGCCGGGCGCCACGTCAGCCAACCCGAGCACGATCGCCGTGGCCGCCTCCCGTTCGGAAAGGGCCGTCGCGGTTACGTTCAGCTTGACGACCGCATTGGCGCTCTTGCGCAGTTCCAGCAGGAAGCGCTGCGCGCCTGCGCCCGCCTGACGCTCGACCCAGCGGTACCCGGGGCCCATCAGTTTGGCCGGATCATCCGTCTTGCGCGCAGTCTCCGGTCGCACCATCAGGCCCTGTTCGCGTGAAAAGGCGCGAATCAACACCCAGTTGCGGTGCTGCACGTGCTGCCTCAGCAACGCCGGATGACGCAGCCGGCTCTCGGCCAGCGGCCCCCAGTGCAGCGCGCTGACATCGACCCGGTTGGCCTGCAGCAGGTCCAGCCCGAGGCGTGTCCCGGTGGGCGTGTAACTGATCTGTGCCAATGAGTGCATATCGCGCGCAAAGGCGCCTACGAGGCGATATAGGAGCGGGTCATCACTGCCGGCAATCACCAGCCGGTCGGCCAGCAATCCACCGTGGGCGGAATCCATCATCCACCGGTCGATCAGTTCGCGCGGGAACATCCACTTGCCTGTGACCTTGGTCGCCGGAATCCTGCCCTCGCCGACCAGCGCATAGACCTTCTTCTCATTGAGCTGCAGATAGGCTGCCACCTGCTTCACACTGAGGAAATTGTCGATCTCACTCGTCATCACCGCAGACATGGTGCCAACACTCCAGGTAGTCAGCCTTCGGCGGCCGAACTGGTTCTTCGCTCGTGCTTGTCCGGTGGCAGTTCCGCCGGTATCGCATCGAACGCGATGCGATCGGCACCGTTGTACACCAGGAAATGTCGGCCCTTCGCGCGTGCGATCAGCACGACGCCGATCTTCTGCGCCAGCTCAAGGCCGCGGAAGGTCACGCCGGAGCGTGACAGCAGGATCGGGATCTGCATCTGCGCTACCTTGATCACCATCTCCGAGGTGAGACGCCCGGTGGTGTAAAACCACTTGTCTTTGCCATCGACGGCATTCAGCCACATGTAACCGCTGATGGCGTCCGCCGCGTTGTGCCGGCCGACATCTTCGACGAACAGGTGGATGCGTGGGTCCGTCGATGCCGGGCAACTGCACAAGGCGCAGCCGTGCACTGCGCCCGCGCGCCTGTAGACCTCGTTGTGCTGGCTGATCTGTGCCAAAAGGTCATAGATCGACGACTGCTTGACCGGCACCCTCGGCACACGGATCTTTTCGACCTGATCGCCGATCCGCCCGAACACCGTGCCCTGCCCGCAACCGGTGGTCACCGTGCGGTGCCTGAGTTTCTCATCCAGGTCGGTGATACGTTCGAACGTAGCCACCTGTACCTCGCCCTTGTCCCAGTCGACCTTCACCGAGTCGACCGATTCCAGACAGGGCACCAGCCGCTGGTTGAGCAGATATCCGAGCGTCAGCATCTCCGGGTGGGTGCCCAGCGTCATCAGTGTGACAATCTCGCGGTCATCGAGAAACAGTGTCAGCGCCCTTTCACCGGCGATGAAGCCACTACGCGGCTGGCCATACTCGTCGACCGCCACCACCTCGTGCGCCGGACGCAGACCCTGGCTGCTCATTTCGGGCCGGTATGGCGGCTCTTTCAAGTCAGGCGTCGCACCGCTCGCAGGCTTAACCCGGTACATGGCCCATCAGCCTCCCGTGTGATTCATGTGGCGGAAGATCACCGGCGCTTCGTGCAGATTGAAGTCGTGGCCGCGCGGCTTGATGTCCATCGACGCCACGATCGCACGCTTCAGCGCCTCGTCGTCACCGGGATTGCCGCGCACCACGCGACGCAGATCCACGCTGTGCTCCTGGCCGAGACATAACAGAAGACGCCCTTCCGATGTCAGGCGCACCCGGTTGCAGGTGTCGCAGAAATTGTGGCTGTGCGGCGATATGAAGCCGATGCGTGTCTCGACGCCCGGCACACGAAAATAGCGTGAAGGACCACCGGTGTTTTCGGCCGTCGGCACCAGGCTGTAGTGCGCAGCGAGATCCTCACGGATCTCATCGCTGGAGTAGTAGCATTCGGCGCGGTCGTGATCCCCGACGACTCCCAGAGGCATCTCTTCGATGAAACTGATATCGATGCCACGCTCGATCGCGAAAGAAACCAGATCGCAGATCTCGTCGTGGTTGCGGTTCTTCAGGATCACCGCATTCAACTTGATCCGTGAAAACCCGGCGTCCTGCGCCGCGTCGAGCCCGGCAAATACCCTTTCAATATGACCATTGCGCGTGATCGCGGTGTAGCGGTCCGGGCGCAGCGTATCGAGACTGATGTTGATGCGACTCACACCGGCCGCGTGCAGCTCACGGGCAAACTTCGGCAGCTGCGTGCCGTTGGTGGTCAAAGCCAGCTCGCGCAGGCCATCGAGTTCACCAAGTTCCCGAAACACCTTGAGGATATCCCGGCGGTGCAGCGGCTCACCGCCGGTAATGCGGATCTTGTGCACGCCCAGGTCCACAAAATTACGGCCGACCTGGATGATCTCCTCCAGGGTCAGCAGGCTCTCACGCGGCAGGAACTTCATGTTCTCCGACATGCAGTAGACGCACCGCAGGTCACAACGGTCGGTCACCGATATCCGCAGATAACTGACCCGTCGCTGGAAGCGATCGATCAATCCGGATGAGGAATTCACGAGGTTTGGTGTGTCCATGCCTGGTCCCTGAATGACGCAGTTTTGGTGCAAGAAATGTTCCGGTCAGCGACGAGCAGCCGCAGCCCGGCAGATTGTCTCGTCATCGGCCGTCCCGATGGACGGTGCGGCATCATCAATTACGGACCGAGTGCGCAAGTTTGTCGCGGTCAGGTCTCGCGGCTGCGACAAATTGCCGCACCTGACCCCGTCACTGCAGGTTGTTTTCTACCCTGGTCAGGCGCTGCGCGAATCCCGCGCACTGGTACGCAACTTGCTGAGACTCAGCGACAAACGACCAGGAGGCCACGCATGGACCGGTTCCCCGAACCGCAGGCTGAAGACATCCGGCACTTCCCCGTGTCAGTGATCCTCGAGCGCCGACCGGCGACCAGCCAGTGGGTGGATCACGTGTGGAACGCGGTCGGCATCACGGTCGGGCGGCACGCGGAAAGTGCCGAGGCCCAACTGGTGCGTGAAGAGGCGGGAACCTCCTGCTACCTGGTCGGCGGACTGGAGGTGGCACTGTATACCGATGAATGCGAGAGCTACTACTACAACCTCGTCAGCGACAACCCGCGCGCCTATGTACTGGCCCACGCCGCCGATGACAACGACCAGCCGCGCCCGTTCAAGGTCAGCATGAGCTTCGACGAGGCACATGCCTACCTGGAGGGTGATGACCAGGTCTATGCCGTCGACGTCCCACCTGAGCTGTATCGATGGACCGAGGCCTACGTGATTGCCAATTACTTTCCCGAGAAAAAACGCAAACGCAAGCTGCGCGACTGGTCCGCCGATGAGTCGGGAGACTCACCGTCGTGAACAGCAAAGGGCTCGACGACGCCGACCGCGACGAGACCCGCCGCCCCGGGGAGTCTTTTCTGCAGCGTGTGCATCGGCGCAAGACCGAGGCGCGAACCGCGGTACCCGGGCCTGTGGCCGCACCGATGGTCGCACCCGCCACCGGACAGGATGCATCGGTCGGCAGCGACGCACCTGTCGAGCCAGAACTGACCGATCGGGATATGCCGCCCCTGGCTTCGTTGACCGCTGATTCCGACTACAGCGGATTCCTGTCATCCAAGGTCAGCGAGGCACTGCGCCGCGCCGCATTGCGCAAGCTGTTTCACGGCACACAGTTCAATGTCATCGATGAAATGGACGACTACGCCGAGGACTTCTCGACCTTCACCGCGCTGGGCGACTTCATTACCTCCGACATGCGCCATGCGCTGGAGGTCGAGACCAGAAAACAGGCGGAAGCACTCAAACAAGCCTTGCTGGATGAGCCCGAAGCGGTTCAGGACATCGATCCGGAAACGGCTCAGGCCATCGACGGGCCTGTCGAACCCGAATCCGGCGATGCTGCCGCGGCACTGCCCCGACACCCACAAGAAACCTGAGCACGGAATAACGCCGACAATGACCGATTCGGAACCCACCCTCGACGAATCCCGCAATCTGCGTGCGCGCAGCGCCGCCCAGGCGGCCGCCGAAAAGCTGTCGGTGAGCCCGACAGGCATCGTCACCTACAGTTCGCGCGGGCGAGTACTGGTGGTTGGCGGCGAAGAGGCTCAGTGGCTGGCCGCACGTCTCGAGCCACCCCTGCATGCCGAGATCCTGTTGACCGAGGGGGGCGAGGAGCCCGGCGTGCCAAGCACCTCACTGGCCGACCGGGCCCTGCGAATCGACGGGCACCTGGGTGATTTCCGGATCGAGCTGGGAGAAAAAGGCCGACACAACTACCAGTTGATCAACGTGGATCTGGTGATGGATCTGGGCACGACACCGTTGATCGACCGTGAACTGCCACCACCGGGCTACTGGCATTTCGGACGCGAGCCACAGGATCTGGACGCCGCCTGGCTGGCACTCGACGGGATGGTCGGTACTTTCGAGAAACCCCGTTTTTTTGACTACGACCCGTCCATCTGCGCGCACTCACGCTCGGGCCAGAGCGGCTGCCGCCGCTGCATCGACAGTTGCCCCGCAGAGGCAATCGTCTCGATCGGCGAGCAGGTCGAAGTCAATCCGAATCTCTGCCAGGGAGGCGGGATCTGCGCCACTGTCTGCCCGACAGGCGCGATGCAGTATGCCTACCCTGGCCCAGGTGACACCGCCGAACGAGTGCGTCTGATGCTGCGGACCTATCTGGATGCCGGTGGCAGCGATCCTCTGGTGCTGTTCGTCGCCGAGGGCGATGTCGCTCTGCTGCCACCAACGCCCGCCAACCTGCTACTGATCGTGGTCGAGGAACTGGCCAGCGTCGGTCACGAACAATGGCTCGCGGCGCTGGCCTGGGGTGCGCGTTGTGTGCTGCTGGCCGACGGTGGCTCGGTACCGGGCAAGGCACGCGAGGCACTTCACCGACAGGTCGCCTTCACCCACGATCTGCTTAGGGGGCTCGGTTACCCGCCGGACGCGTTGCGCACGATCAGCTGCAGCGAGGTGTCCGCACAGCAACCGCCGGACCTTTCGAATGTCGCGGGCAACCACGCGCACTTTGCCGCCACCAGTCAGAAGCGCGAACTGGCGGGGCTGGCGCTGGACCACCTGTGGGCGCAGTCTCTGGCCAGGCCGTCGCATTTCCCGATCCTGCCCGGCGCGCCCTACGGACGCATCCTTGTCGACGCCGGGAAGTGCACGCTGTGCATGAGTTGCACCTCGGTATGTCCGGCCAAGGCCGTCAGTGCCGGCGACGACGCCCCACGGCTGGTGTTTTACGAAGACAATTGCGTGCAGTGCAGTATCTGCGCCAGCAGCTGCCCGGAGCGCGCGATCACGCTCGAGGCACGCTACCTGGCCGATCCCGAGCAGCGCCGCCAGCCGGTAGTGCTATACGAAGAGCCACCGTTCTGTTGCATCGCGTGCGGCAAGCCGTTCGCCACCCGACGCGTGATCGATAACATCCTCGACAAGCTTTCCGGACATGCGATGTTTCAGTCGGATCGTGCCCGCCAACGGCTGCAGATGTGCGAAGACTGCCGCGTCATCGATGCAGTACAGGATGCCGAAGCCATGCAGTCGGGCCTGCTGTTTGGCACCCGCCCACCGAAAGCGAATGACAGACAATCATGATGAATCCACCGCCATCCCCGCAGATCACCACCCTGACCGCCGATCAAGCCACCGGGGGTCAGACTGCCGAACAGATGCACCGCGCAGGTTTCTACGGTCTGCTCGCAGGACTGTTGCGCGACGCCCCCGATGACGACGTACTGGCCTACACCACGCAACTGGACAACGCCGCAGAACCGCCCGGCACATCCGAGCTGGTGTTGGCGCTCAAGATGCTCTCCCTGGCCTCGCGACACAGTACCGCACCGATGCTGCGTGACGAGTATCACACCCTGTTCATCGGTCTGGGGCGTGGTGAACTCGTGCCTTACGGCTCCTGGTACCAGACCGGGTTCCTGATGGAAAAACCCCTCAGCCTGTTGCGCAGCGATCTCGCCCGACTGGGCTTCGAGCGTGCCGCGGACGTACATGAACCCGAAGACCATATTGCCGCGCTGTGTGAGGTGATGTCGCTGCTGATCCAGGAAGACGTCGCCATCGAATCCCAGCAACAGTTCTTCAACACCCACCTGGGCAACTGGGCGCCTGCTTTTTTCCGCGACCTGGCGACCGCCCACGCAGCCGTGTTCTACAAATCGGTCGCACGGCTGGGCATGGCCTTCGTGCAGGTCGAAACGCGCTATTTGTCTCTACTGGACTAGACAATTTGTCCCAGAGGACCGCTTTGTCGCAGAAAGTGGCCTTTGCCTTCGCCATTGAGGGTCGTTTCGGTCATTTTTCTCCTGCGTCAAATGGCCCGCGGATTGCGCTTATCAAATTAATCGACCCATTGCGCGACCGACGCTGGGGCGACCCCGAAACAATTGGCGCAGTGCACCCACAGGAGCGTTCTCAATGAAAAACCCCAAGCAGCAGGTATCGCAATCACGGCGCAAGTTCTTGCGTGATGCCGGCGTGTCGGGTGGCATGGTCGCAGTCGCCGCCACCACACCCGCTGTCGCTCTCGCCGAAACGGGCGAGGTGAGCGCCGGGGACAAGCCGCGGGACGGTTATCGCCTCACCGAGCACATCCTTGCGTACTACAAGACCGCAGCCAGCTGATCGACGGGCCACCAGGAGCACGCTATGAAACTGAAAAAGATATCCAACCAGGTTGGCGGCCCCGCGGCAGCGGCAGAAGCCCCGCACGATCCTGTCGCCACGACCGGGCGCAAGCTCAGCCGTCGCGAGTTCCTCCGCCATTCCGGGATTCTTGCCGGTGGCGGCGCGCTCGCCACCGGGCTTGCACCGGGCATGATGCGCAAGGCCACGGCCGCGGCCGGCGCGCAGACCGGTACCGCCGAAGAGATACGGACGATCTGTACCCACTGCTCTGTCGGTTGCGGGATAATCGCGGAGGTCAGGAACGGCGTCTGGACCGGCCAGGAACCGGCCTTCGATCATCCGTTCAATCTTGGAGCACATTGCGCCAAGGGCGCGGCGGTGCGCGAGCACGGCCACGGCGAACGCCGGCTCAAGTATCCGACCAAGCTGGTCAACGGCAAATGGCAGAAGGTCTCGTGGGACGAGGCGCTCGACGACATCAGTGGCCAGTTGACCAAGATCCGCGAGCAGTCCGGTCCGGATTCTGTCTACTGGCTCGGCTCGGCCAAGTTCAACAACGAGCAGGCCTATCTGTACCGCAAATTCGCGGCGATGTGGGGTACCAACAACGTCGACCACCAGGCACGGATCTGTCATTCGACCACGGTAGCGGGTGTTGCCAACACCTGGGGCTACGGTGCGATGACCAACAGCTACAACGATATTCACAAATCGCGGTCGATCCTGTTGATCGGATCGAACCCGGCCGAGGCACACCCGGTTTCGCTGCAGCACATCCTCAAGGCCAAAGAAGAGAACAATGCGCCGGTGATCGTGATCGACCCACGATTCACCCGCACTGCCGCACACGCCAACCACTTCCTGCGCATCCGCCCGGGCACCGACGTGCCGATCATCTGGGGCATGATGTACCACATCTTCAAGAACGGTTGGGAAGACAAGGAATACATCCGCCAGCGTGTCTACGGTATGGACGAGGTCAAGGCCGAGGTCGCCAAGTGGACGCCCGACGAGGTCGAGCGCGTCACCGGCGTACCGGAGAACCAGGTTTACGCAGCCGCCAAGGCGATGGCCGACAACAGGCCCGGCACCTTCATCTGGTGTATGGGCGGTACCCAGCACACTATCGGCAACAACAATACCCGCGCTTACTGTGCGTTCCAGCTGGCACTCGGCAATATCGGTGTGTCGGGCGGCGGCGCCAACATCTTCCGCGGTCATGACAATGTGCAGGGCGCCACCGACCTCGGCGTGCTCGCCGACACCCTGCCCGGCTACTACGGCCTGGCACCAGGGTCCTGGGGGCATTGGGCCAGGGTCTGGGACCTGGATCCGGCATGGATCAAAGGGCGTTTCGATAACACGGCGTACGACAAGGACGGCAAGGAATACATCGGCGAGTACGACGAGAAGTCCAAGGCCGTGCACGTAATGAACACCAAGGGTATCCCGGTATCGCGGTGGATCGATGGCGTGCTCGAAGACAAGGGCGCCATTGCACAACGTGACAATGTGCGTGCAATGTTCATGTGGGGCCATGCCCCCAACTCGCAAACCCGTGGCCCGGAGATGAAAAAGGCCATGGAGAAGCTCGACCTGCTGGTTGTGGTGGATCCCTATCCGACCGTCTCGGCGGTCATGCACGACCGCACCGACGGTGTCTATCTGCTGCCCGCGTGTACGCAGTTCGAGACTTACGGATCCGTTACTGCGTCGAACCGTTCACTGCAATGGCGTGACAAGGTGATCGAGCCACTGTTCGAATCCCTGCCCGACCACACCATCATGTACAAGCTGGCGAAGAAGCTCGGCTTTGCTGATGAATTCACCAAGCACATCGCAGTCAACAACGACGAGCCGCTGATCGAGGACATCACCCGCGAGTTCAACCGCGGCATGTGGACCATCGGCTATACCGGGCAGAGTCCGGAGCGCCTGAAGCTGCACCAGCAGAACTGGGGCACCTTCGACTACACGAGCCTGAAGGCCGAAGGCGGCCCAGCCGACGGCGATTTCTACGGGATGCCCTGGCCCTGCTGGGGGACTGCAGAGATGAAGCACCCCGGCACGCCCAACCTCTATGACACCAGTGTGCCGGTGGCCGAGGGCGGCCTGACCTTCCGTGCCCGCTTCGGTGTCGAGCGCAATGGGGTCAGCCTTCTTGCCGACGGCAGTTATTCCGCAGGCTCGGAGATCAAGGACGGCTATCCGGAGTTCACCGCCGACCTGCTGAAGAAGCTCGGCTGGTGGGACGACCTGAGCGACGCCGAAAAGCAGGCCGCCGAAGGCAAGAACTGGAAAAACGACCTGTCCGGCGGCATCCAGCGCGTGGCGATCAAGCATGGCTGTGCCCCGTTCGGTAATGCCAAAGCACGTACCGTGGTCTGGACCTTCCCCGACCCTGTACCGGTGCACCGCGAGCCGCTGTATACGAACCGCCGCGACCTGGTGGACAAGTACCCGACCTACGAAGACCGCAAATCATTCTGGCGCCTTCCAACCCGTTACGGGTCGATCCAGGCGAAAGACTACTCGAAGGACTTCCCAATCATCCTCACGTCGGGACGGCTGGTCGAATACGAGGGTGGCGGTGACGAGACCCGCTCCAACCCCTGGCTGGCGGAGCTGCAGCAGGACATGTTCGTCGAGATACATCCGCGCGATGCCAACAATGCCGGCATCAAGGACGGCCAGGATGTCTGGATCGAGAGCACCGAAGGCGCAAGGATCAAAGTGAAATCGCTGGTCACCCGACGCGTTGCCGCCGGGGTTGCGTTCACGCCGTTCCACTTCGGCGGTCACTTCCAGGGCAACGATCTGCGCAGCAAGTACCCGGCGGGAGCAGATCCCTTCGTACTGGGTGAGGCCTGCAACACGGCGTTTACCTATGGTTACGACTCGGTGACGCAGATGCAGGAAACCAAATGCACCCTTTGCCGCATCATCAAGGCTTGAGGAGAACCCAGACATGGCCAATATGAAGTTCTACTGCGACGCGGAACGCTGCATCGAGTGCAATGCCTGTGTCACCGCCTGCAAGAATGAAAACGAAGTCCCCTGGGGTGTGAACCGCCGCCGCGTGGTGACCATCAAGGACGGTGAGCCGGGCGAACGCTCGTTGTCGGTGGCCTGCATGCATTGTGCTGACGCGCCGTGCGCCGCAGTCTGTCCGGTAGATTGTTTCTACACCACCGAAGATGGTGTGGTGTTGCATGACAAGGACATCTGCATCGGTTGTGGCTACTGCTTCTACGCATGCCCCTTCGGTGCGCCGCAGTTCCCCAAGGCAGGGGCATTCGCCTCACGCGGCAAGATGGACAAATGTACCTTCTGCGCCGGCGGCCCGAAAGAAACCGGCAGTGCCGAGGAGCACCGCATGTACGGGTCCAACCGCCTGGCGGAAGGCAAGCTGCCGCTGTGTGCCGAGATGTGCTCGACCAAGGCGCTGCTCGCAGGTGACGCCGACGTCGTATCGGAGATCTACCGAAAGCGTGTGGTCAACCGCGGTGCCTCGGTACTCGATTGGGGGGTCAACTATGACAAGGCCAGCCTGCGCGCACCACAGAGCGTAAAGGGCAAGGCAAGCAGCGACAGTTGATCGGCCATGCGGCTGCCGGACCTCGGTATCCGGTGGCCCATGGGTCGGGCCGACCACGAAAGCGGTCGGCGGTATAACAAAGAGCCGCAACGGCATATCGCCCGGACGAGGTACACAGCGATGTCTTTTTTTGGCCCACGGGGTTCAGGTTGGCAGCTGTCGACCCTGCTTTTGGCAGGACTGCTGCTTTTCATCCCGCTCCCCGCAACGGCACAGGAAAAGGCGCCGACATCGCCGATCACGGTACCGAACCCGGCCACCGACCTGTGGCGCGCGGTGCGCCAGCGAGAAGGTGCGGCCGCGGGGCAGACGCAGGTCAGGGGTGTCGAGACCGGTGTCCTGATCGAGCAGCGTGGTGAGGCGTTCCGCGAGTACCGACGTCGTGACTTCATCGGCAACGCCGGCATCTTTATTGGCGTGATCGCCGGCCTGGTGCTGCTGTTCTATATCCTGCGCGGCAGGATCAATATCCCCGGGGGACGTTCGGGCAGGCGCGTCAAACGATTTGCCGATTTCGAACGCACCCTGCACTGGTTCACCGCGATCGTCTTTATCTTTCTCGCGCTGACCGGCCTGACCCTGTTGTTCGGGCGCTTTGTCGTACTACCGGTGTTCGGGGCCGAAGCGTTCGGCGTGATCGCCAGTGCCTGCAAGGAAGGCCACAACCTGTTCGGTCCACTGTTCCTCGTCGCCGTGGTGCTGCTGTTCATCCGTTTCGCCTGGCGCAACCTGCCTTCGCGTGGCGACCTGACATGGCTGGCGAAAGGCGGTGGCATCGTCGGCAAGGCGCATGTCAGTGCCGGCTTCTTCAACGCGGGTGAAAAGATCTGGTTCTGGTCGGTGATACTGCTCGGCATTGCGGTGTCTGTCAGCGGGCTGGTGCTGATCTTTCCGATACTCGGCCAGTCCCGGGAGATCATGCAGCTCGCCCTGATGGTGCACGGTATCGCCGCGGTCATATTCATCGCCGGCTCGTTCGGCCACATCTATATCGGCACGATCGGTACCGAAGGCAGCCTGGAAAGCATGACCACCGGTTACGTCGATGAGAACTGGGCCGAGGCACACCATGACCGCTGGCACGCCGAAGTGATGGCGCAGCCCGGCCGGTCCGCGGACCGCAGCGGGGCGGACACCACCGGGACCATGCGCACCACCGCCGACAAGGCGTGACCGGCATGCTCATGGAACAAGCGAATCCAACAGGGAATGGGAGAATAACAAAGTGAGTTTCACCGCATTCGTGGACGGCCCGTTCTGGTACTTTTCGGCGACAGTGTTCCTGATCGGCGTTTTGTGGCGACTGGTCGGTATGCTCAGCATGGGCAGCAAGCCTGACTTCAGCACACCACGCAAGTCCGGGACCGCGGCCGCGATCGGCATCAACCTCACGCGGTTCTTTCCACGTGCCGATTTCTGGTCACGTATCCGGTTGCAGGTCGTCGCCGGATACCTTTTCCACCTCGGCCTGTTCGCCCTGCTGTTTTTCGCCGCGCCACATATCGAGTTCTACCGCGAATACATCACCGGTTTTGGTTGGACCGCGCTGCCCGAGTGGGCTTTCATCCTGGTCTCGGAGATCGCGTTCCTTGGTCTCATGCTGCTGATCCTGCACCGTATGCTCAACCCGGTCACCCGGGCGATCTCGGACCGTGGAGACTACATCGGCTCACTTCTGATCTTTCTCGTGATGCTGACCGGCTGCCTCGCCCTGGCAAGGTCACACGAGGTACTTCGGGTCACGCATTTCTTTCTCGCCGAGCTGCTGCTGATCTATTTCCCATTCAGCGCACTGATGCATACCTTCACTTTCCCGTTCAGCCGCGGTTTCATGGGCGCGCACTACGGCCGGCGCGGTGTCAACGTCTGAGCGGAACCCAGCGTCAACATAAAGGAACTCGATCATGGCCATCGATATGAATGTCTTCCGCGGTTTTGCTGAGCAGATCAAGATGCTCCCGCAGATGGCCAGACCGACGGACTGCCCGGACAACGAGCGTGTCAATCACCTGAAGGCCGTGTTCTCAACGAAGATCGATGCGTCCAACGCCACCCAACTGGAATCCTGCGTGCACTGCGGCCTGTGTGCCGAAGCCTGTCAGTTCTATATCCAGACGGAAGACCCCGAACTGACTCCCATTCACAAGCTCGACCTGCTCAAGCGTTACTATCGCCGTGAGAAGGCCCCGTTGCGCTGGCTGCATCGCCTGATAGAACCCGACATCACAGAAGCAGACCTCGAGGCCACCCAGCATCTGGTGTACGAATCCTGTACCGAATGCGGACGCTGCGGCCTCGTTTGTCCGATGGGGATAGATATCGCCGCCATGGTGCACGTCACCCGCGAAGGACTCGCACACGCCGGTCTGATACCGGCCGGTTTGCGCGCCGTCGAGCAGGAACAGGGTAGCCGCGGGACGGTATTCGGTGTCGGACCCGACCAGTTGCGACAGGCCGCTGAAGAGCTGCGCGCGAAAGGGCACGAGGTGCCGATCGACAAGGCCAAAGCAGACGTCCTGGTCCTGACATCGACGATCGACGTGCTGTTGTTCAAGGATGCGCTGGAGGCCACAGTGAAGGTGATGAATCACCTTGGTCTCGACTGGACGATCCACAGCTGCGCCTTCGAGGGTGCCAATTTTGGCCTGCTGTCCGGCTACTCCGAGGTCCAGAAGTCTGCCTCCGAGCGCATCACCAGCCAGGCGATCGCACTGGGGGCCAAAATGGTGATTGTGCCCGAGTGCGGCCACGCCTATCCGGCATTGCGCTGGGCGGGTGCCAACGCGCATGGCGCCCCGCTGCCGTTCGAGGTCATGGCGCTTTCCGAGTTTCTCGGTCGCGAGGTCATGGCCGGACGCCTGCAGCTGAACCCCATCGGTACCGGCAAGCATGTCACCTATCACGACCCCTGCAAAATCGGCCGCCATGGCGGCGTGTTCGACGAACCGCGGGCGGTGCTGGAGGCGCTCGGCGTCGACATGCGCGAGATGCCCAGCAACCGGACGGCCAATTTCTGCTGCGGTGGCGGTGCCGGTCTGTTCGTGATGGAAAAGGCCGAGCCGATGCGCAATGCCGCCTTCGATCTCAAGCGCCAGCAGGTCGAGGCGACCGGCGCAGACTCCGTGGTCACTGCCTGCGGCAGCTGCCGCATAAATCTGATGGCAGGCGCGGGGCGTACCCAGTGGACGACTCCCATCGAGAGCCTGGTCGAACTGGTTGGTGCCAATCTCAAGTAACCGCTCATAGTCCCCGCAGTACCATCTGGGGCGCGCAAGCGCCCACTTTTTTGGCACGCTCTGGCGGTTCGCCACCGGTCCGCATGCCCTATATCATGTGGCACAGATCACCCAGTCTGCTTGCCGATGCACCCTACTCGCACTACGTTCGCTTTCCTGGCAGTCCCTATACTGTTCACGTCCCTGGCGGGCGCCGCCGACCACTGCGTAGTGCTGCAATACCACCACATCAGTGAAGACACGCCGGGAATCACCAGCGTCACTCCCGAACAGTTCCAGGAACACCTGGATTACCTGCTTATCAATGACCACGTGGTGATGCCGCTCGAGGACGTCATCACTGCACTCAAGACCGGCGAGGACCTACCCGAGCGGTGCGTTGCGCTTACGATCGATGACGCCTACATATCAGCTTACGACGAGGCATACCCGCGCGTCGTCCGCTACGCTTACCCCTTGACCGTTTTTGTGAGTACAGACGCCGTCGATCAGGACCTGAACGGCTTCCTGAGCTGGGAGCAGATGCGCGAGATGGAAGAATACGGCGTCACCTTCCAGAACCACAGCCGCACCCATGATCACCTGATACGACGGCTCGATGACGAGACCGACGACGACTGGGAGCAGCGGGTCGCCGCCGACATCCAATACGCACAGAACCGGATCACTCAGGAACTCGGCTTCGACCCGACACTGTTCGCCTACCCCTACGGCGAATACAACCTCGACCTGAAACGCATGGTCGGATCCATGGGACTGATCGGGTTCGGACAACAGTCGGGGCCGCTGTGGCGACAGGCCGACTTCGGCGCCCTGCCGCGCTTTCCGATGGCCAGCATTTACGCCAGCATGCGTACCTTCCCGAACAAGGTGCTCAGCCTGCCGCTACCGATCACCGGGGCTTTCCCGGACGATCCGGTGGTGCCGCTGGACGAGTGGCAACCTCCCCTGACCCTGGTGTTCAAACCGGATGCCGGTGACCTGCAGAACCTCACCTGCTACCTCAACGGCAGCCCGGAGGTCACCTACGTCTGGCAGGAGCAACCGGCGGGCGCGGTGACGGTCACGCCCAAGGGCCGGTTGAATGTGGGGCGAAACCGGATGAACTGCACGCTGCCGATCAGCGAATCGGGGCGCTTTGGCTGGTACAGCCACAACTGGATTCGACGCGAAAGTGGCGGCGGCTGGTATCGCGAGTCCAAATGAGGTCAGACATTACGGCATTAGTTAGTATTTAATTACTTTCTTATTGTTCTGTTATGATGGCGCACAGATTTTCTGCTGATGGTGGAGCCGATGCGCCGATTCAAAAAAACCGTTGCCGCATTGATGCTGGTTGCCTTCAGCACGGGTGCATCGGCGTTCTATCCTGGTTTTCCGCCGCCCGGGTATCCCGGCCAGCCGTACACGCGGATGTATCCCGATCCGTCGCCCCAGGGCGTCCACCCGTACCATGCCTACCCGCGGCCGATGCAGCCATACCCCTGGTTCTTCACCCGACCCCAGGTCGACACCACCCGGCGCGCAGCCGCTGTGACACCTCGACCTCACCGGAGATTACCGGCTCCCGCAGCGGATCTGCCTGACACGGTGGTGGACGACGAGCAGGCGGGCGCAGGCGGCGACACACTGCCCAGCACCGACGCAGCCCGGTTCATCGAATCGCTCTTGCCGCTGATTGAGACGGAAAACCAGCGCATCCTGGCGCTCAGGCAGGACCTGTTGGATCTGAGCGCCCGGCTCGACAGCGGCACCGGACTTGGAAGGGCTCAGCGTGAGCGCCTGACACAACTTGCACGCACCTACCGTGTCGAGGGCAATCCGCTCGAGGACGCCGGCGTACGTGATGCCTTGATCAGGAAGGTCGACAGTGTCCCCGCTTCGCTTGCCCTCGCCCAGGCGGCCAACGAAAGCGCCTGGGGCAAATCGCGTTTTGCCCGCGAGGGCAACAATCTGTTCGGCATCTGGACCTATGACGAAGACAAGGGAATAGTCCCGCGCCGACGCACCCCGGGCAAGAAACACCTGGTGCGTAAATTCGACAGCGTTGGTGAATCGGTGCGCTACTACCTGCATACGCTCAACAGTCACCCGGCGTATGAATCGATGCGCGAGATTCGTGCCGGGATGCGGGCCAGCGGAAGGGCGCCCGATGCCCTGCTGCTTGCCGCTGGCTTGACCAGATACTCGGCCAAGGGCGAGCAATATGTCGAACTGATCCGCGAGATGATTCGACGCTTCGATCTGGCGGTCTACGACGCCCGCGCCTTGGACAGCGCGTAGATTCAGACCGGCAATCCGGGAGGCGCAGACAGCGCCAGGATCTCCTCGAGGTACCCGAGGCGGCGAAGCGAAACCGCGATCTTCTCCTCGAGTTCATAGTCGTGCTCCCCGCCGAGCATGTGCAACATGTCCTCGAAAAAGAACACGTAGAAGCTGTCGACGAAGCGGATCTGCCGTTGGTTGTCCATCACCAGGTTGTCGAGGCCGTACAGGTCGATGACCCGCGGGTTCGGACCCTTCCGCCACCGCCTTGCCTCGCGGACGAACACGCCAAGCTGGGCGCGTGCAATCGGGTGGTCGCGCAGCAGCCCTATGGCCTCCTCGCGGTTGGTGGGATTGGCGATGTTGAACCAGACGTTGACGGCACGCGCCAGTACAAAAAGGTTGGGCTCGCCGTTGATACAGGACATCGCGAACACCGCTTCGGGAACAATCTCCCCGAGTGCCTCGCGTAACTGGAAGTACTGGCGCGCCAGGATACGCGCGTCCGCGTCGCTGTAACGATCGAGCGGATACTTGACCACGAACTCGGTATAGGTCTCGGCACCGGAGCGAAACCGGCGCTTGCGCGTACCACGCCACACCTGGCAATGATTGCCAGAGGTCGACACCAATGCGGCACGTCTGCACTTGGGATTGATGCAGGCGATATCCAGCGCCGGCCGGTCTTCCTCCCGACCTTCGGTGGCCTGTTCGAGGGCTTCTTTTTCAGCCATGCCCGGCCGCCGTGCGATCAAACCCCGGGTAGGCCTCCAGGAAACCCGGTAGTGCGTGGGTGACAAAAGCATCAAGCGACCAGAAATCGTTGCTCAAAGCGTCGACGAATGCCGGCGCCATCAGATAAGCGAAGGCCGGAACCCCGGTATCGCCGGCCTCCACCTCGACGCTGGACCTGCGATACATCTCTCCCTCGAATTCATCCAGTCGCGACAGGTGGCGATCCGTCAACCCACGATAGAGCATGCCCTCAACCTGCTCGCCTTGCGACGCAACGATACCGGGATAGACCTCGCCCCTGACCCGGCGGCGCCGGTGGCCCTGCAACACAGCCGGCTCGGCCGCCGCTGTGAAGCCACAGACAGCGTGCATTACCTGCGGCACCATCAGTGTTCCGTAGACGAACAGGTTCATCACAGCGCCTCGACAAAGCGCTCATTTTAGCGCCTCCCGGCAAATCGCGGTCAGCGCATTGCCGGGCTACTCGACATGAGCGTCGACAGCGCCGAGGAATGAAACTCACGCCGATACAGCACGAACACCACGAGGGCCGTGGCCGCAACGAACATCCAGGGACTCACCATCCAGGCCAACACAGCCAGTGCGAAATAGTATGAGCGCATCCCGAAATTGAAGTGATGTGCCGCCATCGAGACCACGCGTGCGATCCGTTCGGCGGCTTGCCGCATCTCCTCCTTGGCGACATCCGCGGCGCCCGGGTTGGGTGCGGCACCGATCAGCACAGCGGCGAAACCTACCTGCCGCAGACTCCAGGTGAACTTGAAAAAGGCATAAACGAATATCACGACCAGCAAGGCCACCTTCGCCTCCCACTGCAGGCGCGTCTGCTCACCCGCGAGTGGCAGGTCGTCAAACAATACGATGGCCTGATCGAGATAGCCGAGCAGGGTCAGCACCCCGGCCAGGATGACCAGGGCGCTGGAAGCGAAGAAGGATACATTGCGTTCCAGCGTGCTGATGGCCGACATGTCGGCCATACGGTTTTCGCGGCGCATCATCTGCAGCATCCATTCACGGCGATACATGTGCATGACGCTGGCCAGGCACACCTCGGTAGCCGAGCGCCGCTTGGCATAGCGCGTATAGCCCACCCAGCAGGCAAGAAACCACAGCAGGGCCATCACATCCCCGACGATGGCCAGGTCGATACCTTTCACCACTGCCTGTCCGGTTTACTAGTCGAGATCGGCGACGTTGGTCGGCATGTGCCTCGGGTCGAGTTCATTGACCTCGATGACCTCTTCACGGCTGTGTGCCACCGCCAGCTTGTAGGGCAGCTTGCACTGCAGGGTGGACATCGCATCGAGGAAGGCCTGGGCCTGGGCCGTCATGAACTTTCCGCGTCGCGTGACTGCACCGTAGGTGCGCCGCGGGAAATAATCGTCCAGCGGAATCACCGCGAGCCGCTCTTTCCCGGTCAGGCAGATCTCGTTGACGATGGAAATACCAAGCCCCTGCTCGACGTACCGTTTGATGACCTCCCAGCCTCCGGCCTCCAACACCACGTCGTAGGGGACGCCATGCTGTTCGAACACCAGATCGACAGTGCGCCAGTGGTTGAGTTGTCGCGGCGGCAGGATCAGCCCGTACGGACTGATCTCTTCCAGCGTAACCTTGGTACGGCGCGCCAACGGGTGATCGAGCGGCACGATCAGAACCTGCTCAAACGAGAACAGCGCCTTGTACTCCAGGTCCCCCTGACCCTCCACCATCGGCCCCACGGCGAAATCAGCGACGTCGGAGCGCAACTTGGCGAGGCCGTCACGGCCCGTCTCGTTCAACAGTTTGATGTGAATACCGGGGTGACGGTCGCGAAAGCAGGAGACGAATTCCGGCAGCAGGTAGAGGATGGTCGACTCGCCGGCGACGATCGTCAGCTCTCCGCCGTCGAGGCGTCCACTCTTGCTGGCAAAGGTCTGCGCCAGGTTGTCGATGCCCTCGAGCAGCGGCTTGGCGATTTCGTACAACAGTTCGCCGTCTGGCGTGATACGGATCTGCGGGCCGTGCCGTTCGAACACGATGACATCCAGTTCACGTTCGAGTGCCTTGATCTGCAGCGAGATCGTCGGCTGTGTGAGAAACAGCTTTTCTGCAGCACGCGAGATGTTCTTGGTCTCGACGGTCTTGCAAAAGGCTCGCAGCTGTTTCAACCGGTTCTGCTTGTAGCTCGGGGGTGAAATACTCATAAACACTCCATCCTCTCTCGGCGCCTGCACCCCGCGTTCTGTTGAAAGACTCTGCGGTCCGTGTGGGATAGCTGGACGCCTATGCCAACGTTATGGGCACGCAGGATTTTTTCCTGCTATGCCGGTGATTTACCTCTACGTTCATACCCTAGCTGAAAATGTGTGCCGGGGTATTCGACACGCTGGATTCAGACCGCCCCTCCGCTATGCCTGCGAAACAAAAAATAGGCGCCCGACGAGGGCGCCAAAGTTAAGAGCAGAGGGGGCAGAATCCTCTGCCAGGAGGGTTCATTGGCACCCGGTCAGTGGCTCGTAAACAGTCCGCCGTTGACCGGGATATTTGCGCCCGTGGTATAGCCGTTGCCTTCGCTCGCCAACCAGGCGACGGCATTGGCGATCTCTTCCGGCTTGCCCATGCGGCGCATGGGCACGCTGTTCACGATCGATTTGAGGACGTCTTCGGGCATCGCCTCGGTCATCGCGGTGGCGATGTAGCCCGGTGAGACCGTGTTGACGGTAATGCCCTTCGCCGCGGTCTCCAGTGCCACCGCCATCGTGAAGCCGTGCATGCCCGCCTTTGCCGCCGAGTAGTTGGCCTGGCCGAACTGTCCACGCTGGCCGTTGACCGACGCGATGTTGATGATGCGGCCCCAGCCCTTGTCCAGCATCCCGTTGATGACATGGCGGGTGACGTTGAAGGCACTGTCCAGGTTGGTCGCGATGACCGCCTTCCAGTTTGCCTCAGGCATCTTCTTCAACGTACCGTCGCGAGTGATACCGGCACAGTTGACCAGGATGTCGACCGAACCGAACTCTTCAGTAATCTGCGCCACAGCGCGCTCGCAATCGGCGAAGTCCGCAACATCCAGTGCGCACAGCGCGATGGTGCTGCCCTGTTCCTGCATCTGCTTCTGCCAGGCCTCGGCGGACTCCTTTTCGGGCGGGAAATAGCCGGCCACCACGACATGACCCTCTGCGGCCAGTTCGCGGCATATAGCCGATCCGATCCCACCATTGCCACCGGTTACAAAAGCGACTCGTTTGCTCATTCCGTTCCTCCGTCTTCGTTGTTTTTTGCGTTTACAGATCATTCAGCCCGTTCTGTGAATGAGGGCGGCCTACCGGGCCGCCCTCATCCTGGTCGCATCAAGCGGCCTTCTTCGTCGCCATTTTGCCGGCTTTTTCCACGCTCTCGCTGGTGTACTTGACAGCCTCTTCGACCATGCCGGTCAGTTCATCACGAACCGAGGTCATCATCTCAGCGGTCTCGCGCAGGTTGGCCATGAACTTCTCGTTGCAGCCCTTGAGCAGTTCGCTCTGCGCCGTCATCGCGTCCTTGTAGTCTTTCGCAGTGGTCAGCACTTCGTACTGCTTGGCACTGGATTCGATGCAGTCATTCATGATGGCAGCCTGCTTTGCAGCAAACTGTTCGAAGGTACGCATGTTGAAGTCGCCCAGACGCTTGGCCGAAGCGAAGACGTTTTCGTTGAAGTTGGTTACCATTTCCAGAAGTTCGTTTTTCATGACAGTCTCTCCCGAGTCGTGTTACAAGTGAATTGTGCAGCGCAACATTGTTGCAGTGCACAATATCGGTCCCTTCCACTGTTTGTCAACCCCCTGAGCACAAATTTTTGTGCATTGCACCAAACCAATCGTAACCTACTGTTTATGAAGGCTGATTAATGCCATTACCACCACCTGAAAAGCGCTCCCTGGTGCATACGAGGCGAATTGAATGCCGCGGATACCGCCGCCACGACGGTCTCTGGGATATCGAGGGCAGCCTGGTCGATACGAGGACCGAGGAAATGGCGACCTTTGGTCGCGGCAAGATCGCACCTGGCGAACACCTCCACGAGATGTGGCTGCGGATGACCGTCGATTCCGATCTCACCGTTCAGGCGATCGACGCCAGAACGGTGCATGCGCCCTACCCGCCCTGCCCGAATTTCCCCGATCGTTTCGGCAAACTCGTCGGTCAACGTATAGAGCCGGGATGGACCGCCAAGGTGCGCGTGCTGCTGGGTGGGCGCTGGGGCTGCACCCACCTGGTGGAGTTACTGGGGCCTCTCGCGACCACCGCCGTGCAGACGGTATATGCCTGGCGCGGCGAGACGGGCGAACACCTGGCGGACAGCGTCGCGCCGCCACCGGACTTCATAAACACCTGCCATACGCTCGCGGCCGGTACCGAGGTGGTCAATGTGCTGTGGCCGCCACAGGACAACCCCGACTGAGCCGCCGTGCTGCATCGCCGGCCACTATGCAAGCTGACGATGGCAGTTCACACTGGAAACATATCGTGCAACGCAGGGCATCTCTGTGAGGGCCGGTTATCTCGCTGTCGAAACCCATCAGGGACGCCCGGGACTGGTGCGCCTGACGCTCACGCCCGAGCCACCCCACACGTCGGCACAGCCGCAGGGCGACCGGCGAGTTCGATATGTTGCGCGTTTCAATGACGGCGATGCCGCCTTGATGCACACCCACGAGATCCTTCGCTGGCGGTTGCTCGATCTGCAGTCGCGGATCTACCGCGTGCCCTTCGAGCGCGCGATCGCTGCCGTCGATGCACTGGATCTGCAACACCGGGGGGTCTACCTCGACCCGGCACTTTCCGACACCGCGCGGGCCACTGTCGCCGCGACGAAACAGCGGTTCATCAATGCGCGCAGGCGCAAGGATCGATTTTTCGAACTTGCGGGTTACCTGGGCATCGCATTGTTGTTGCTGAATCTGTTCGCGCTGTCACTCGCGTGACTGGTTGCCGAGGCGCTTGATCCCGGGCAAGGCCCGGCCCCGGACGTACGCTCCCAAGGGTCCATACTTCAAACAGATGGGCACGATGTGGAATCTGCTATGCGCACCACATACAGCTACGTTTTCGCGCTGCTGCTGCTGGCGGGGGGCACCGGTCACAACTTTGCCGCAGATGAGGACCTGATCGAGCAGGCCGAACGCGCGCTGTGGGGTGATGTCGAGTTTCAGATCTCCCGCCTGCGCTCGGAGCTGGGATTCGAGCAGCTGACCCCTGCTGTGCGACGGGTGCTCCACGAGGTGCCGCGTCACCGGTTCGTACCGGATGAGCAACGGCGCCACGCCTACGAAAACCGGCCCCTGCCGATCGGTCACGGCCAGACCATCTCGCAGCCGCTGATCGTCGCCGTCATGACCGAGCTGTTGCGGATCGGGCCGGGTGACCGCGTATTCGAACTCGGCACCGGCTCGGGCTATCAGGCGGCGGTGCTCGCCGCCCTCGGTGCCGAAGTCTACAGCGTGGAGATCATCCCCGAACTGGCCGAACGCGCGCACATCACCCTGAATGCCCTGCACTACAACGTCAAGACCAGGATCGGTGACGGCTACCACGGCTGGGAGGAAGCGGCACCGTTCGACGCCATCATCGTGACCGCTGCCAGCGACCACATACCCCCGCCGCTGATACAACAGCTCAAGCCGGGTGGACGCATGCTGGTACCGATCGGCAGCCGCTACCTGACCCAGAAGCTGGTGCTGGTCACTCGCGATGCGCAGGGTGAAATCCGCACCCGGGAGATGCTGCCGGTCACTTTCGTGCCCCTGACCGGCCAGCATTGAAAGCGGTGGCCGATATACGACACCTTTACCCATGCCAGTCCACAGCCCCGCCGCACCCGCCCTCGCCGTAGGCCTGATTTCCGCCGCAGCGCTCGGTTACGAGATCCTGTTGTTGCGGATTTTCGCGATCGTGCACTGGCATCACCTGGTGGCGACTGCGATCAGCCTGGCGCTACTGGGTTTCGGCGTCAGCGGGACCTTTATCGCGGTCTTTCGGAACGCACTCGAGCGCCGCTTCGCCGCCGTGTTCGTGGCCAACGCGATGCTTTTCGGCCTGTCGTCCCTGGCCTGTCCGGCCATCGGGCAGCGCCTGCCGTTCGACCCCCAGGCACTTTCCTGGGAGCCGATCCAGCTGTTGTACCTGGCAGCGACCTTTCTGCTGCTCTCCGTGCCATTTTTTGCCGCCGCCAACTGCGTCGGCCTGGCGTTGTCGACGTACCGGGATCAGATCCCGCGCCTGTATGGCTACGACCTGCTTGGCGCCGGACTGGGCGCATTTCTGCTACTGGTCGCGCTGGTGTGGCTCCGCCCCGCGGACGTCCTGTACCTGATATTCGCGCTTGGCCTGCTGGTCGGCGCGTTGACTGCCCGCCAGCTGCGTTGGCACGCACGCGGTATCGCGGTGATCGCGGTCACCCTGGCAGCCACGGTCTGGATATCTGCCCGTCCGGCCATCCATCCGGCCGTCTACAAAGATCTGGCACGGGCATCGTCGGTAGTGGGCGCGGAGACCGAGTCCACGAGCCATGGTGTTGAGGGCCTGGTTACCGTGTTGCGCAATGACGAGGTCGCTGTCCGCCTCGCCCCCGGGCTGAGCCTCAACGCCACAGCGCAACCGCCACGCCAGCGCGCCGTGTTCGTCGACGGTGATCTGGTGGGCGCCATCGACGACGATGAGCAAACGGCGATGTCGGCACGATACCTGGGCGACCTCACCTCGGCGTTGCCCTACCGGGTGCTGCAATCGCCGCAGGTCGCCGTGCTCAATGCCGGCGTTGGTACCGGCGTCCAGCAGGCCCTGCACCTGGGTGCGGCCTCCGTGACCGCGGTCGAACCCAACAGGCAACTACCCGCCGTGCTCTGCGGGATTCACCGGAGCCTCGGCGCAGGGGCCTGCGACACCAGTCGCGTGCGCTGGCATATCCAGGCGCCACGCGCCTTCCTGGCCGGCACCGATGCGCTCTTCGACCTGATCGTCGTGGGCGCACACAGTGACCCGACCGGCCTGGATGCCCTCAACACCGGTTTCGATCTCACGACGGGAGCCTTTGCCGACTACCTGCGTCATCTGACGCCGGGAGGACTGCTGTCGATCGACGGCAACACGCGCGTGCCACCACGTCTGCTGCTGCGTGCCATCGACACGGCTCGCGTCGCGTTGCAAGAGTCGGGAGTCGGGGACCCGGCGTCGCACATTGCGGTGATCCGGGGATGGCAGCGCTTCAATATGCTGGTTTCCAGGTCACCTTTGACCCGGCCACAGCTGGCCGAAATCAGGGCGTTTTCGCGCGGGCTCGGCTTTGATCTGGTGTGGCTGCCGGACATCCAGCCCGGTGAGGTCAACCACTATCAGCAGCTGTCCGAGCCGTTTTTCTACCAGGGCACCGTCAGGATCCTGGGCGGCACATCAGGGCTTCCGGCGGGCAGCGCGGCGCTGCGCCTGCAAGCGGTCAGTGATGACCGGCCGTATCCGCACCGATTTACCCCCTGGAACGAACTCTGGAGGGCCTTGGGCAGCGGCGAGCCGGCACGACTGGCAAGTGTCGACAGTGGCCTGCTGATCGGCGTCACCACCCTGCTGTTTGCCACGGTGATCGGCGCTTCACTGATCCTGATACCCCTGCACTGGCTGCCGGCGCCAGCAGCACCGGACAGGAACGCCGGAAAAGCTCTGAAACCCCGCGCCTTCGCCTATTTCGCTCTGCTCGGCATTGCCTTCCTGTTCATCGAGATCGCCTGGATCCAGCGCCTGCAGCTGTTTCTCGGCCACCCTGTGTATGCCACCACCGCAGTGCTTGCCGCCTTCCTGGTCTTTGCCGGGCTTGGCAGTCTGTGGTCGCATCGCCAGACGAAATTACCGACAGCATCTCTGCTCCGTCTGGCCGTGACGTCGATCCTGCTGTTCAGTCTCGCTTACGTCCTGGTGCTTCCATCACTGCTGGCCGGATCGGCGACATGGCCGCTGGCACTGCGGGCCGCCTTGGTGCTGTTGCTGCTGGCGCCGCTGGCCTTTGCGATGGGAATGCCTTTCCCCCTCGGGCTGCGCGCGCTGGGCCAGGCCTCTGCCGGACTGGTGCCATGGGCATGGGGGATCAACGGCTGCACCTCGGTGATCGCCGCGGCCGCGGCCCCGCTGCTGGCGATGGAAGCAGGGTTCAGCGGTTTGACGGCGATCGCGGTCGCCGCCTATCTGCTGCTGCCGTGGCTGCGCCTCGTCTCCCCCCGGACCAGGAACCCGGGCGCCTGAACACGGCCGATGCGGGACAGGGCGTCATAAGCGACTGATCCCGCGCAACCGACAGCCTGAAGCGCTCACTATACTTGGATAAGGGGAAGCGCCCGTTTCGGGCGTGGGGGAGAAAGACATGGCCAGCAACAACGGGGGCGCGATCGTCAGCGCCCGATCCATCCGTGAATCACCACTCGGTCTGGACCTGACCGACCGGCAGTGCCAGATCATTGCCGACACCGCCAGCGCGATCTGTCTGGACGTGGGTTCGACGCTGCTCGAAGAAGGGCACAGCGACGATACGCTGTACATGGTATTGAGCGGCAGCCTGGAGGTCATCAAGCCAACCGGTGGCGGCGAGTCCATCACTCTGCAGCTGCTGCACAGCGGCGACATGGCAGGCATCCTGGGATTCGTCGACGGCGTGTCACACAGCGCCGGGATTCGCGCACTGACACAATGCGAACTGATCGCTCTGGACCGACACGATCTCGAAGGTCTGATCGGCCCGCATCCCGAACTCGTGTATCAGGTGATGCGAGCCGTGGTGCGAGCGGCACATCGGATCCTGGGCAAGATGAACGCGCAGTACGTCGAAATGTCGAATTACATCAGCAAACAGCACGGACGTTACTGAGCTTGCCGCCTCCGGCACCGTCACCCGGGTTCGCCGTCAGATCAGCGGCTCGTCCTGACGTTGCTTGCCGTAGCGGCGGATGATCTGCCCCACATAGGCCTGTGTCTCCGCGTACGGCGGGACACCACCAAAGCGCTCCACCGCGGCTTCACCGGCGTTGTAGCCGGCCAGTGTGAGCGTGAGATCACCGTCGAAGCGCTGCAGCAGCCAGCGCAGGTAAGCCATACCGCCGCGCAGGTTCTGCAACGGCTCGAACGGGTCCTTGACCCCGAACCGTTTGGCGGTCGCCGGGATCAGTTGCATCAGCCCAAGCGCCCCCTTGTGCGAGCGTGCGCGCGGATCGAAATTCGACTCGGCCCTCACCACCTCCAGCACCAGGGCCGGGTCCAGATCAAATTGCGGTGCCAGTTCGTGTATCGCAAGCACCAGATCGGCACGGCGCGCATCGTGCAACTGCAGATCCGTGCCGTTGGCACTGACACAGCGCGGCGTTTCCTCCGGTGCCACCGGCAAACTGGCCATCAGCCGTTGTGGCGGCTGCTCCCCGAGCCTCTGCGCCTCATGCAGCCAGGCAGCCGCCAGTGCCTCATTCCCCGCCATGCCGCGGCCCTGGAGGTACAGCCAACCCAGCTCGAAGGCCGCGGGACCGTGTCCCTTGCGCGCCGCGGCACACAAATACACGACTGCGCGGTCGAGGTCGCGTTCCACCCCTTCGGCGTGCAGGTAACGCAGCGCCTGTTGGGTCAGCTCGGCGGGCGCGAGCCGCGGTGCGGCGAGTACACTGCCCTGCAGCACACACAGCACCAGGGCCATGCAAAGCACGGTGGACACACTTCCGCGAGGTAACGTCGATTCGGGATTCGTCAGCATGTCACCCGGAAAGCAGATTCCATGCCGTGAGGGTGTGTTCCTTTATTTTTCGGTAGGTTACGTCGCATTTTTGTTCAAGCACTTTATCAAGATGTAAAATAACGCGACAGACAGTGCGACCGATCGGACCCCGACCCTGGTAGCGAGCGATAGCGTGCAACGACTCTCACCTGGCCATTGGTTTTCGTTCCTGCTGGAGACAGATCCCCGCTATGCGTTGACGGGCGCCCTGTTTCTGCGTCTGCTCGCTCTGATCTACCTGGCGGCATTCGTCTCCGTCGCCCTGGAGATCACAGGTCTGGTCGGCGAAGGGGGGATACTGCCCGCGGGCGACTACCTGGGCCAACTGCAGCAGCGTTTCGGCACAGTCGCCTGGGTTCGCTTTCCCACGCTGTTCTGGCTCGATCACAGCGATACCAGTCTGCTCGCCGCCGCTTATGCTGGCTGTGTTTTCTCGGTCATGTTGCTGGCTGGATGGCGGCCATTGCTGTCCACCGTCGCGCTGTTCGTCCTGTACCTCTCACTGTTTCGCGTCGGTCAGGTGTTTTTCAATTTCCAATGGGACTACCTGCTGCTCGAGGCGGGGTTCCTGTCGATCTTCCTGAGCGCCGGACCCAACCGCCTGCTGGTATTCCTGTTTCACTGGCTGTTGTTTCGGCTGCGCTTTCTATCAGGGTTGTCGAAGATCCTCACGGAGGACCCGACGTGGGCCAACCTGACCACGCTCAGGTACTACTTCGAGACCCAGCCCCTGCCGCATATGGGGTCCTGGTACGCCCACCAGCTCCCCGACTGGCTGCTGCGGGCCGGCACCGGATTCACCCTGTTCGTCGAATTGCTGGTGCCGTTTTTCATCTTTCTTCCACGCCCCTTCCGGCTGTTCGCGGCACTCGCCACGATCACCATCCAGGTGCTGATCATCCTCACCAGCAACCACAACTTCATCAACCTGCTGACCATCGCGCTGTGCCTGTTCCTGCTCGACGACCAGGCCCTGCGCAGCGTCCTGCCGCGCTGGCTGCGCAGCGAGCACGCCTCGCAGCCACAGCGCAGCCTGACGCTGAAGGTGCTGCTGCCGCCGCTTGCGGCAGTATTGCTGTGGACAAGTGCCGCCACGATCCACGATTTCGTCACCGGCAGGCGCGATGGCGGCGGCTGGAACGACGCGGTCAACTGGGTGACCGCCTATGGCCTGGGCAACGTCTACCACGTATTTCCCAACATGCAGACGCAGCGCCAGGAACTCATGATCGAAGGCAGCATGGACGGGCGTGTCTGGCAGCAATACCGGTTTCGCTACAAGCCGAACGCCGCGACCGACAGACCCCGGTTCATCGTTCCCCTGCATCCTCGGCTGGACTGGATGATGTGGTTCGTGCCACCGCAGGATCCGTACATGCGCCGCTGGTTCGAAAACTTCCTGTGGCGGCTGCATACCAATTCGGCATCAGTCACCGGGTTACTGCAACACAACCCGTTCCCCCGGCAGGGCCCACGTTACCTGCGCGTACTGGCTTACGACTACCGTTTCACCACCGCCGAAGAACGCGAACGCAGCGGCACCATCTGGAGCACGCAGTTCCTGGGTGAGTTTCCCAACGTGCCGCCACGAAAGCCCTGAATACCCCGCTCAACGGCGAAAGAAGCCGCAGGCACGCAGAAATTCGAGCATGTGCTCGCGTTTCTTGCCCTGCATCGCTGTGGCCACGGCGCTGCTCCAGTCGCTGAGCTTGACGTTGCTGCCGCGCGCCGCATAGTAATCCGCCATCACCCGGTCGTAGTCGGACACCTCCTGTGCCGACAGTTCACGATAGACGTCCTGGTGCAGCACGTAACCGACCGGCATGCGTGGCTTGACCGGGTTTTCTTCGTCAGGCCAGCCCAGGCACATACCGAACACAGGCATCACCAACTCCGGCAGGCGGAGTTGATCGACAACCACTTGTGGTGAGTTCCTTATGCCGCCGATAAATACACCGCCCAGACCCTGCGACTCGGCGGCGAGCAGGATATTCTGCGCCATCAGGGCCACATCGACGATGGCGGCCAGGCCATGTTCGGAAAACCCCTCCAGCGGCCCTTTTCCGTTTCGCCGGCAGGCGCCGTCGATTCGCCTCAGGTCGGCACAGAACACCAGGAACTCCGGCGCCTGCTCGATCCAGGCCTGGCCCCCGGCCGCTGAAGCGATCGCCACCCTGGCCTCGCTGCGGGTCACCCGGATCACCGAATAGGCCTGGATGAAACTCGATGTCGCCGCAGCCTGACCGCAGCGAATCAATGAATCGAGCAGGCCCGGATCGAGCGGCCGCGGCTGGAAGTGCCGCACCGAGCGATGGTTGAGTTGAAGTTGCTGGGTCTCAGTCGGATTCATGGGGTCAGGTTGGCATTTGTCTGTTGGCGGGGCGTCGCGACACGACGATATCCCAGGCGAGGAATGCGCAAAACGCCGCCAGGCCACCCCAGTGCAGGAATGATTCGCCGGGGTACATCAGGCAGATGGCGACAGCCGTGAGCAACAGCCTTGCCACGATGCCGTGGTCGCGTTCCAGATGCCCCTGAAAGGCCGCTGCAAAGGCGTAAAGGCCAACCATCGTAAAGAAGAAGATCTCCAGCATGGTCGGCCAGTCGCCAAAAAGAAACGGGGTGTAGGCAAACAAGACCGGCATGATGTACAGCCCCTTGGCCAACTTCCATGAGGTAAAGCCGGTGCGGATCTGCGGTGTACCGGCGATCGCGGCCGCGGCGAACGCGGTCAGACACACCGGCGGGGTCACATTGCTGTCCTGGCTCAGCCAGAAGATGATCATGTGCGCAGACAACAGAATCCCCAGCAGCAGCGCCGGGTCCAGCACCTGATCGTAAAGACCGGTCACCAGGGAAGGATCGATGGTGCGCAGTGCCTCGACGATGCCTCGCGCCTCGTCGGTGGACATGCTGTGCCCCAGCAGGCCCAGCTTGTCCGGTGCCGCCAGCATCAGCATCGCGCCTACGGCGTCGGGCAGCGCCTGACCGGCCGCGATCAGGTCGACGAGCTGGGCATCGGCGATCAGGTTGTACAGCGCCGGCGCCGACAGGGTCGCCAGCACAATATAGGCCGCTGTCACCGGCAGCCCCATACCCAGCACCAGCGATGCCAGCGCCACCAGGGTCAGGGCGATCACCAGATTGCCGCCGGCCCACTGCTGGATCATCAGAGACAGCGTGTTCCCGACACCGGTCATCGCAATCACGTTCACCACCAGGCCGACAGCGACCAGCAACAGGCCGGTCGTGACCATGTTGCGGCTGCCCAGCGCCAGCGCGTCGAGGATGTCCCGTGGACCCATCTTGCGCGGAGTCAGCCAGCTGGCACCGATAACAGTGAGGATCGCCACACCGGCGGCATAGGTCGGTGTGTAACCGGAGACCAGCATTCCGATCAGTACCGCAATCGGCAGCACGAACACCACACCGCCTTCCCTGAGCACACTCATCAGGCTGGTGCCCGGGTCCGGCTCGTCGGTCGAAAAGCCGAGCCGCTTCGCCTCCAGGCGGACGAAGAAGGCCACCGACAGAAAATACAAAAGCGCCGGCAGAAAGGACACCACGACGATATGGGTATAGGGGATCTGCGTATAGCTGGCCATCACGAAGGCACCAGCGCCCATGATCGGCGGCATCAACTGACCACCGGTGCTCGCAGCCGCCTCGACACCGGCGGCGAACTGTGGTGGAAACCCGGCGCGTTTCATCAACGGGATCGTGATCACGCCGGTCGATACCGTGTTGGCGATCGACGAGCCCGAGATGGTCCCGGTCAGTCCGGAGGCGACCACGGCGACCAGACCCGGGCCACCGACTACACGACCCGCAACGACGCGCGCCATCGCGACCACGAAATCACCGGCCCCCGAGCGGACCAGGAAGGCACCGAACAGGATGAACATGAACACGAACGAGACCGAGATCTGGGCGATGCTGCCAAACAGGGCATCGTCACCGTAGATGCTGCGAAACAACAGGGTCTCGAGGCTCAGTCCGGCAAACTTAAACACATTGTCGAGCCAGCCGCCCCACCCCACGACATAAGTGAGGGCCAGCACGATCAGCACCGGGATGACCGGCCCCGTGGTGCGCCGGGTCAGTTCGATCGCGGCGACGATGGTCACCACGGCAAGGCCCTTCTCCCAGTCGCTCATGTGCACACCGCGCGCGTAGATGGCATCTTCGGCACCGACGATCCACAGCGTTGCGCCGAGAAACACCATACCGAGCAACAGGTCGAACAGCAGCCAGAGCCTCGACCCGGCCATGTGTGTCGTGCGTACCGCTGGATAGAGCAGCACCGCCAGTGCACCGAGTCCGACAAAGTGCAGCGTGCTCTGCCACTGCGTCGAGAACAGCGTCGTGAAGTTCATCAGCAGGTGCAGTACAGCCACGGCCGCACCAATCCAGTAGACACTGTGGCGCACCCATGGCTGTTGCCGCAGACCGAATTCGAGTGACCCGGCCTGCGGCGCCGTCGAACCTTCGTTCATGACTCAAGGCAGCCGCCGGGTGGCGGCCGCCTGACCGGTCACTGGGCTATCAGGCGGGCGGGTATCGTCAGTCCCGCCTCTTTGAAGTAACGCGCTGCGCCGGGGTGCAGCGGCATCGGCAGACCCGCGATCGCCTTTTCCAGCGCCATTGCTGTCGTCGCCTTGTGGATCGCCTGCAGGAAACCCAGGTTCTCGTAGATCGTCTTGGTAATCATGTAGACGTCTTCGTCCGACACGTCGGCCCGCACCGCCAGGAAGTTGGGCTGGGCAATGGTCGTGATATCGGACTCCTGCCCAGGATAGGTCCCCGCCGGGATCAGGAAGGGTGTCCACAGTTCCATCCCGCCGTCCGCCTTTGCCGCCTGCTCCGGGGTGAAGGACAGCAGGCGGACATCACCGCCGCGCGCGGCCAACAGTTTGGTCACTGCACCGACCGGCACACCTGCCGGCGTGCCGATCAGATCGGCCTTGCCGTCCTGCATTGCACTGGCCAATGCACCGTAGCCACCGTAGAAAAGCTCATAACGCTTGTCGATATCGATGCCGAGGTTGGCAAAGATGGTGCGGCTGGAACCCAGCGAACCGGAGTTCTTCTTGCCGAACCCGGCGACGCTGCTGATCCCGTCCACGTCGGCAATCGTGCCGGTCTTCGCGTACTCGGCCTTGACCAGGAAGTGCTCCACGTTCTGCCAAAGCATCGTGACAGCGCGCAGCCCGGTCTGCGGACCGTCGTTGGCCAATGGGCCAGTGCCTTTCCATGCGTAGGCGCCATACAGGCCCTGCAGGATCGCAAACTGGGTCTCGTTGTCGCGCAGCAGCTTGATGTTCTCGCCCGATCCGGCAGAACTGATCGCGGACATGTTGATCTTCTGCGTCGGCTGCAGCTTTACCTTGACCAGCGTGGACAGCGCGACGCCGACCGGATAGTAGGTGCCACCGGTACTTGCCGTCGCCATGAGGTAGTCGCCCTCGGCCACCGCCGTGGTCATCGAACCCATGCCTAACAGCGCGAACGCAGTGCCCAACAGGGTCTTGCGAATGGATGGTTTCATGTCATCTCCTCCCGAGTGTTTTCGTTATCGTGCAGCCCTGGATCAGCGCCACCCCAGGCAGATTAGTCAAACAAGGCCCCGTAAAACGAGCCAATTTGCAGGGAAACCCCCATAACCCCGGTTTGCCGGCAGCTTTCACCGTCCTGTCTTGTGCGGACAATCCTCACGCGTGCATCGGCCGTAGATAATCAAGGAATGATCGCTGATGGCGAAACCACGCCTGGCTGCGATGTCTTTCTGACATTTTTCGATGGTTTCATCGACGAATTCCTCGACCCGTCCGCATTGCTCGCAGACGATATGATCGTGGTGGTGGCCGCGGTCGAGTTCGAACACCGCCTGGCCGCCCTCGAAATGATGCTTCTCGGCCAGACCGGCACCGACGAATTGCGTGAGAACGCGATACACGGTCGCCAGCCCGATCTCTTCACCCCTTTCGAGCAGCGCCTTGTAGACATCCTCGGCCGTCATATGCCGCGAGTCGTTCGACTCCAGAATCTCGAGGATCTTTACCCGCGGCAACGTGACCTTGAGGCCCGCCTTGCGAATATCCTGATTCTCCACCGCCACCTCCGACGCATGTAAAGTTGCCGGGGATCCGTTATCATTTCGGACCTTTCCATGCCGGCGATATTGTCACTGGAATATGCGCAAGCTTCTCATTTTCATTACTATCCCCGCAACCTTGATCGCCAGCGGCTGCAGCACGGTGAGTGATGGTGCGCGTTCTCTGGGCAGCGTCACAAACGTGATTCCCGATGCGCTGGACAAGGCGTCTCTGATCTACCGCCCCGAGATCCAGCAGGGCAACGTCGTCACCCAGGAACAGGTTAACGAGTTGAAGCCCGGTATGACCAAACGCCAGGTACGCTTCCTGTTGGGTACACCGATGCTGAGCGACGTGTTCCATGTCGATCGCTGGGACTACGCCTATACATTCGGTATCGGCAGCAAACCCGTCGAGATCCGTCGGGTGACCGTCTACTTCGAAGACGACAGGTTGTCTCGAATCACCGGTGACACTCGCCCACAGCCACCGGAAGAACGCACGGAGAAGAAGAAAGAGGCCGTGGTTTCCGTGCCGGACTGGGATCCGGGCGCCAAGACCGTTTGGCAACGGACGCTGAACAGCGTCGGACTGGAAACCAAGGAAGAGTAGACGGCCGCTGGCTGACCGGAGGAGTGCTTATTCCTCTGTGTCCTGCTCGCGCGCACCCTTTTTCATCACCTTGCCTTCGGCCGCACGCTTCTTGCGGGCCTCTTTCGGATCGGCGATCAACGGCCGGTAGATCTCGATCCGGTCGCCGTCGTTCAGAGTCGCCGCCAGCGCGGACGCCTTGCCAAAGATCCCCACCTTGTTGCTGGCGAGATCGATCTCCGGAAATCGCTCCAGCAGGCCGGAACGGCGAATCACCGCCTCGACGGTCGCATCTGCCGGCACATGCAATTGCTCCAGAGCCTGCTCCCCTGGCCTTGCGTACACCACCTCGACGGTAATCTGCGGTTCAACCACTGTAGACCTCACGTGCCCGCTGAACAAAAGACGCCACCAGCGAGTTTGCCACCTGGTGAAAAACCTTGCCGAACGCCGCATCGATCAGTTTGCCGGAGAACTCGAATTCGAGAACCAGGGCGACCTTGCAGGCGTCCTCACGTAGAGCAATGAACTGCCATTCGCCATGCAGGCGCTTGAACGGCCCTTCATGCAATGCGATACCCATCCGCGACGGCGGATCGAGTTGGTTGCAGGTCGAAAACGCCTGCGTTATCCCCAACCGCGATACCTCGATCCTGCCGCACAGTTCGTCTTCAGCCTTGGAGATGAGCTGAGAATCGCTGCACCACGGAAGGAAATCCTTGTAGTGCTCGACGTCGGCCACCAGGTCGAACATCGCCTGAGCCGAGAACGGCACCAACGCGGATTTCTCGACTCGGGCCAATTAGAACACCCCGACCGAATTCAGAAACACAATCGCAATACCGACCGGCGACACATACCGGATGACGAACCACCACGCATCGAACAGGCGCTGACGGCTGATTGCCAGTTCGCCGAGCGCCATGTGCCGCGCGGCACCATAGCCCACGAACAGCGCGATCATCAGCCCGCCCAGCGGCAACATCACATTGGAGGCGAGGAAGTCCTTGAGCTCGAAAAAAGTCTTTCCGAAGATCTGGTATTCCTCGCCGGACCAGACATTGAAAGACAACACCGAGGCGCCTCCCAGGAGCCATGCCAGTGCACCGACCAGCCAGGCTGCCGGGGCGCGCCGCCAGTTGCGCGTATCGACCAGCCATGCCACCGCCGGCTCGGCAATCGAGATTGACGACGACCAGGCGGCAAATACCAGCAGCACGAAAAACATCGTGCCGAACCATTGCCCCCCCGGCATATTGCCGAACGCGATCGGCAGGGTCTGGAAGATCAGACCCGGCCCCGCCGCCGGTTCCAGACCGCTGGCGAATACGATCGGGAAGATCGCCAGGCCCGCCAGCAACGCGACCGCAGTGTCGGCAAGCGCGATTGTGATCGTCGCCCCGGTGATCGAGGCATGGTCCGGCACGTAGGCACCATAGGCCATGATCGCGCCCATCCCCAGGCTGAGCGTGAAGAACGCATGTCCCATGGCCACCAGCACCGGCTCACCGGTGAACCGGCAATCCGGCGTAGCCGCCGGCCCGGTGCACAGCTGGAACACGCGGGAGAAGTCGGCCTCGAACAGAAAAGCGAAGCCACGCGCAAAATCGCCTTCGACCACCGCGTAGCCCACCATGACCAGCAGCATCACGAACAACACCGGCATCAGCACCGATACCGCACGCTCCAGGCCCTGACGAACGCCACGCGCGACCACCATCGTGGTCATCAACATGAAAACCGTGTGCCAAACCATCAGTTGCACAGCCGATCCGGTGAGGTCGCCGAACAACCTGGCGGCACCTTCGCCCGTCACCCCGTTCAGGCCACCGCCCGCGGACTGAAACACGTACGCCAGCGCCCAGCCGGCGATCACGCTATAAAAGGAAAGGATAAGAAATCCGGCGACTACACCCGAGTATCCGACCAGACTCCATGCCGACGATGAACCTTCCTCCGCGGCCAGTTTTCTCATCGTGCTGATCGGGCTTGCCCGACCACGCCGGCCGAGCAGGATCTCCGCCATCATGATGGGGATCCCGATCAGGGCGATGCACAGCAGATAGACGACCACGAACGCGCCACCACCGTACTGCCCGGTGATATAGGGAAACTTCCAGATGTTGCCGAGGCCCACGGCGGAACCGATGGTCGCCATGATAAACACCGTCCTGGACGACCACATGCCGTGCATCGAAACACGCTGATTGCTCATCAGTCCCTCAAACCTGCGGCGAAGCTGGCGCCAGAATCAGGCATTTTCGCGGATCGACCCGACCCACACAAGGCGGCACGCTGCGGCTGTGCAGCCGCGTGCTACACTCGCGCGCCATGGCAACCAAGGCGAAAAAGAACGCAGGCGGCGGATCCACCATCGCCCTCAACAAGAAGGCGCGGCACGAGTATTTCATCGAAGACCGCTACGAGGCCGGTGTCTCGCTGGAGGGCTGGGAGGTCAAGAGCCTGCGCGCTGGCAAGATCAACATCACCGAAGCCTACGTCACGGTGAAAGGCAACGAGGCCTTTCTGTTCGGGGCCACGATATCGCCCCTTTCCAGTGCCTCCACCCACGTGCATCCGGACCCGACACGCACCCGCAAACTGCTGTTGCACCGTGAAGAACTCAACCGCCTGATCGGCCTGATCGAGCGCAAGGGATACACGCTGGTACCGCTGGCCATGTACTGGAAGCGTGGTCGCGCCAAGGTCGAGGTTGGCCTTGCCAAAGGCAAGAAACTGCACGACAAACGCGCGGACGCAAAAGAGCGCGACTGGCAGCGCGAAAAACAGCGCATCTTCAAGAACGGCTGATGCTATGCTTGCGGAACTTATCCGCACGGCGACAGTCGTATGGGTAGTTCAGGGGGCGACACGGCATTCGACGTGGGTTGCGAAACCTGAGGTGCATGCCGAGGTGCGAATCACCTCGTAAAACAATTCGCAAACTTATAGTTGCCAACGACGACAACTACGCACTCGCCGCTTAATACCCGGTAGGGTGCCGTCAGACTGGGGCCGTGCTTGTGCGCCCAGGTCCTTCGGGACACTCTGGCGTCATATCTCACAAGATCGTGAAACGGCTTGTCCGGGGCCAATTCACTAAAACCAACCGGAATCGCCAAACTGTATGCCCTGTCCGTCGGGCGGCACGCGGCTAAAAATAATCGACGCGACTACGCATGTAGAGCCGAAGGCAGAGGACTTGCGGACGCGGGTTCAACTCCCGCCGCCTCCACCAAACAATGAAGGGCCACCCTCGGGTGGCCCTTCGGCGTTTTTGGGCTGCGTTGACGCAAACCCGTCCGGGTTCATCCGTCGGCGGAGGCCGCGCAGCGGCGGGCCGCAGAGCAAGCCGCAGGGATGCGCCAGGTCACTCCCAACACTCCTACCAATAATTATTTTACCTCAATGCGTTGCAGAAGATTCTGCATGTACTGAATGAGTATTAAAATTACTGGGTATGGTTCCTGAGTGAGGAAACAGGCCAAGCGTCTGCAACGGTTGTCAGCCGCACTCAGGGCACCGGTCCCCTATCGGGAACCAGGCAATCCGGTGAAACAACCCGGTCCGCCCCGCAAACCCCCAGGGCGATTCAGCAATGGCAGATTCGCTTTCAGGCAGGGGCATCAGGCAATTCACCGTGCCGCGCGGCGAGAAACTGCTCCAGTGCAGCCATGATGTGCTCGAGTTCACCGTTGACCAGCTCGCGGTTGTCGGCATCGAATACGCGAAAACAATCCGCTGCACGATCACGCACCACGTGCGCGACACGATGCTCATCGACACCGCCGGCAAACATCTCGAAGCAGTCATCACCGGCCGGGGTTCTCGCCCAGTGCCATCGCGTGGCCCTGCCCCGCGCAATGGTATGTCCACCGAACGCCTCCAGGCGCTCACGGTCGTCTTTGCCAATGAAGTTGTCCGGTAGTTTCGTGATATCGACCACGTCATCCTCACTGTCGCATGCGCGCATTCGGCATCCGCCGTCAGACCCATCACCAGACGGCGGCATGTCCCGTTAATGTTACGGCTCTCATGTTACACCGTCCCGGAACCCCGTTCCGACACCTCCCGATCGCAGCAACCATTCGACACCTGCTCGGCTCGATTGCGCCACCGTGGACGCTGAAGCCGGCGCCTCGCGGACGGATGTCACCCTGCGGGTCGAAGACGCCCTGAATGAACCCGGTCGCAGGGGAAACCCCGGCTGCGACAACGCCGCGCTTCATCGCATTCTTCTTACCCAAAGCGGAACCACGACAGCGCCATGGTGGGAACTTGCGTGCCTTTCCCCTACCGACTGACGTCGATCAGAAACTGCAACGAAAACCATCGTCGCCGAGCAGCGTGCCGGTATGTCGTGCAGGCCTGTCCAGCCAGGCAGTCAGCGCATTTGCCCATCCCTCCAGGGCCCTTTAGTATCGGCGGCCTACTCCTTTCGGGTGATTTTCATGCCAGCCGTGCTGCGCCTGATTCTAATCGCGCTGGTCGTCCTGGCGCATGGCCGCACCACGGCCAACGAGGCACCTGTCATCGCAGCTGCCGCGGACCTGAGGTTCGCCCTGGAACGGCTGGCCGAAGACTTCCAGGCGACCACGGGAAATGCCGTCCGCGTCAGTTTTGGCTCCTCGGGCAACTTCACCACCCAGATCGAAAACGGCGCCCCATTCGAGATCTTCCTGTCAGCCGACGAGAACTATGTCTTTCGCCTCGCTGATCAGGGTCTGACACGCGACCGCGGGTCACTTTATGCCGTCGGCCGCATTGTCGTGTTCGCACCGCACAGTTCGATACTGACCGCCGACGAACAACTCGATCACCTGGGCCAATCGATCGCGCAGGGCCGGCTGCACCGGTTTGCGATCGCCAACCCGGAACACGCCCCGTATGGCCGCGCCGCGCGCGCCGCGCTGCAAACCGCCGGCCTGTGGCCGCAGATCCAGCCGATGCTGGTACTGGGCGAGAACGCCGCACAGGCCGCCCAGTTCGCCAGTTCCGGCTCCACCGACGGCGGCATCATCCCACTTTCGCTGTCGAAAGCACCTCAGCTGGCGGCCCTCGGCACGTTTGCCACGATACCGGCCGACTGGCATTCAGACGAACCGCTGCGCCAGCGTATGGTGCTGCTGCGCAACGCCGGCACCACCGCTGCCGCGTTCTATCGCTTCCTGCAGACGAGTGAGGCACGCAGGACCCTGGCCGATTTCGGATTCGTCGTGCCTGATGAACCGATGAAGGAGTAACGGGCTTGGACTGGCAGTCCTTTTCACTCAGCCTGCAGCTGGCGCTGGTCACCCTGGCCCTGCTGCTGCCGCTGTCGATTCCCGCTGCATACTGGCTGGCGACCACAAGACGCGGCATCAAGCCCTGGGTGGAGGGGCTGATCGCCCTCCCACTGGTGTTGCCGCCGACCGTCATCGGCTTCTATCTGCTGATCGTCCTTGGGCGTCAGAGCTGGCTTGGACAGACCTATGAGCAGCTTTTCGGACAACCGCTGGTATTCAGCTTCAGCGGCCTGGTGCTGGCCTCGATCATCTTCAATATCCCGTTCGCGGTGCAGCCGATCCAGCGGGCATTCGAGGCCATTCCGCTCGAGGTGCGTGAGGCCGGGCAGTGCTGCGGTCTTGGATTCTGGCAGCGCTTCCTGCGCATCGATCTGCCGCTCTCGTGGCCGGGCATGTTGTCCGCAGCGGTGATCACGTTCGCGCATACCTTGGGCGAGTTCGGCGTGGTATTGATGGTCGGCGGCAATATTCCGGGCGAGACCAAGACAGTCGCGATCTCGATCTACGACCGCACCCAGGCGTTCGATCTCGATGGGGCAAACGCGATGTCGCTGCTGTTGCTGGCGATCTCCCTGACCACCATCGTGGTCAGCTACGGTCTGGTCGGTCGCATGATGAATGCGCGGCGTCCGGTATGAGCCTGGAACTCGAGCTGCGCAACCATGGGCCTGATCTGGACCTGTGCGCAACGCTGCCGGCCGGCAGGATCACCGCGCTGCTCGGTCCTTCCGGCTGCGGCAAGACCTCGATCCTGCGCGCGATCGCCGGGCTGCTGCACCCGGCACGTGCCACCATCCGGATGCACGGCGAGGTCTGGAGCGATTCGGACACAAGGCGCTTCATCCCGACCCGTCATCGGCCAATCGGCTTCGTGCCCCAGCAGTACGGGCTGTTTCCGCACCTGACTGCGCTCGGCAACGTGATGATGTCACTGCGCCAGCTGCCAGCAACGCAACGTCCTGCAAGGGCGCAGGCGTTTCTGGATCAGGTGCATATCGGTGAACTCGCGGACCGATATCCGCGCGCCCTGTCGGGTGGGCAAAGGCAGCGACTCGCCCTGGCCCGCGCAATCGCGCGCGAGCCTCAGCTGCTGCTGCTCGACGAACCCTTTTCGGCGGTCGATCGCACCACCAAGCGCCTCTTGTACGTCGAGATCAAACGGCTGCACGAGCAACTTGGGCTGACCACGGTGCTGGTCACCCACGACCTGGACGAGGCGGCACAACTGGCCTCGCACCTGTGCCTGATCGATCGGGGCCGGTTGCTGCAGGCGGGACCGACGCGTGAGGTCCTGGCGCGGCCCTGTTGTGAGTCGGCCGCCCGGCTGCTGGATATCCCGAATATCTTCGAAGGCAGGCTCGACAGCACCGGGGTATCGGGCCCGCATTTTCTCGAGTGGGGACCGCATCGGCTGAAGGTCGACGAAAGATTCACCGCTGTCGGGCCGGTGCGCTGGGGAATTCAACCTGGCAACGTGCTGATGGTGCGTGACGACAAGCCCTGGGGTGACCATCTCGAGAATCCCGTTGCCTGCCGGATCGTGGAACACGTCGAACTCGGCGCTGATCTGTTGGTCTGGCTGACACCGGACGGGCTGCCGGAAGAGATGCTGCAGATGCGGCTACCCGCCCGCGCATTGCAGCGCCACCCGCTGCAACCCGGGAAGAAAATGACCGTATGCCTGCGGCGCAACGACCTGCTGCTGTTTCGCGAAGACGCGCCTCACGCCGCCAGCCGACCCGGCTGAGACAGGTCTTCAAGAACGGATCGCGAATGCAGAACACCGCGCGAGCCGGTGCCATGAAACAACGCTGCGACGGGATTTGGTACGATGTACCTGAATCTTTGCCTCCAGTGGCATTCAGCAGGAAAGGTTTTTTCAATGCTTGCAATTTGCCGTCCCGCGCGGCGCGCCGCGCCGGCTTCGCCGACGCTCCCCGGGAGGATCGGCACTTGCCTGCTGCTTCTCCTCATCCAGGCAAACGCAATCGCTGCCACCGACGAGTCGGCCCTGATCCTCATACCCTCAGAGCCGATCGATACCACGCACACCAAGGTCTCCGCCGTGGTCGAGGACATGGCCAAACGTGTCGATCGCTTTTTCGCCGATGACCGCGCCTTCGAAGAGGAAAACGACAGCACGCTGCAGATCAGTATTGACGCCAGCAGCGAGGAAGGGGAAGCGCTCAAGCTGAATGGAAGCGTCAGGGCGAAAATGGCCCTGCCGGGTGCAAAAAATCGCCTGCGCCTCGTACTGGAAGATGATCCGGACCGACAGGCGCAAGACGCACCGATCGACGACCCCTTCCGGGCCTTGGGTGAGACATCCGACTATACCCTGGGACTCGAAGGGGAGGTTCAGGCCAGCAAGTGGCTGCTACGCCCCTCCCTGGGCGTACGCGCCACCTGGCCACCAGACCCTTATGTACGGTTTCGCGCCATTCGCTACATCACGCTCGACGACTGGGTGTCGCGTGTCTCAGGTACGGCATCCTGGTTCAGCAAGGATGGCGCGGGCCTGGACGGGACGGTCGACTTCGACCACAGGCTCAGCGACGAGTTGCTATTCCGTTCCGCCACCAGCGCCGCGTGGCGGCACGACACTGCGCAAACCAATGCCGCACAGGTATTCTCTTTGTTCCAGCGCTTGGCCTCCCGTGCCGGCCTGGCGTACGAAATCGGCGCCGGCGCCGACGACGATCCGGGGTGGGAGGTTCACAACTATTTTGCGCGGCTACGCTATCGCCGGCTGGTCTACAAGACCTGGGCCTACGTCGACATTCAGCCGATGATCGCCTGGCCGGAGGAGAATGATTTCCACGAAGAGCTCTCACTGCTCGTGCGACTCGAACTGAACTTTGGCAAGGCGTATCGATGACGGGAGCTGCCCTGGCTCATGCGGCATCGCGGCCTAAACGAACCGCCCCTCGCTGATCCGTTTGAGCAACGCTTCGAGCTTCGCCAGCTCCGTGTCACTCGGATCGGCAAACAGGACGCCGATCAGGTAGCGCTCCAGCGACAGTCGCCGCACGTGCCTGACACGGCAGCCAAGACGCAGCAGACCACTTCCAGGGTCCGTGGGGGCCGTCGGCAGATCCACCTCGAACGCATCGCCCGGCGTCAGAATCGATCCGCCCTGCGCGAGATCAACCACATCGGCACGGCCCATGTAAAGACTGAGACCGACGATGGAGACATCGCAGGATGTCGCGTCGTGCGGCGTGCCCAGGCGATCAATGACACGCAGCGCACAGGACAGCGAATGGCGTGGATATAGGCGACGTTCAGTCATTAAAGGGGGATTTTAGTCTCAAACCTCACCGGAGGGGTGCAAAACCACGCTCGTGAACGCCCCGTCCCCCGGGAAATATCACCGGCCGCGACGTCACGCCCGCAATCGCGACGTGACACTCCCCCGTTGGATCGCCAGAACCTCGCCTTCATCCAACGCGCACCAGTCCTCGCCGGTCAGAGGCGCACTCGCCACCAACGTCAGCGCCTGCTGCACTGTGCGCAGACGGATGCCGGAGTCCGTCAGGTCCGGCACCGACTCCTCGCAGCTGCGTTGCAACAGGTGAAGGCCGGGCTGCTTCACCGTGCCGTCCGGGATCCGGTGGTGCGCGTGGACGAACAAGGCGTCGCTGTCCGAATAGAGAAAATTCGCAATCCCGATTGCGCGCAGCGTCGCCGCAAATTCGGCGACGGCTTCCAGCCGCTCGGCGAGCATCGGAACACCATTACCCTGCCTGTCCCACAGCACCGCCAGCCGGGTCAGCAGCTGGCAGAACACCGCCTCGGAGTCGCTCTCGCCGACCGGGCGAAACCGTGCGGACCGCGGCTGCGCCCCGCGTTCCCATCCGGGCAGGTCACCATTGTGTGCAAACACATGGGCGCGCCCGCCCAGTTCGCGCATGAATGGCTGGGTATTGCGCAACGCCGACTCCCCGAAGGTGGCGAGGCGGATGTGCGAGATCACCATGGCACTGGGCGGTCCATGATCCTCGATGTAACGCACCAAACCGCTTTCGCTGGCCGCCCCGGGTTCGCGCAAAAGCAGCGCATCGCGCTCGGCGTAAAATGCCACTCCCCAACCATCGCGGTGCGGCCCCTCGGCCCCGCCACGCCGGGCGAGTCGCTGCAAAGAGAACCCGACCGAGGTGGGCTCCCGGCTGCACATCGCAAACAGTTCACACATTGTCCCGTGCCCGTTCCCGGCAGTTGAGTCCCAATGCAGTATCGCGCACCTTGCGTGCGGTTGCGCAGACCCAGATCAGTCCAGCCTCTGGCACGTTGATTCCGCGGCACCCAGGCACACGAGCCCTACCCTATCGCCTCAACGCTCGGCTGCTGGCGACCCGCGCCCGGAGGAGTCACATTCGGGAGTCTTAGCGACAGCAACGCGGCTGCCGCCACGAAGGCCGTCGACCACCAGAGGCAAGCAATCAGCCCGTGTGTCTGGTACGCCCAGCCCGACAGCACCGTACCGGCCAGCCGTCCGCCGGCATTTGCCATGTAATAGAAGCCGACGTTCATCGACACCTTGTCGAAATCCGAATAGGCAAGGATCAGGTAGGAGTGAACCGCAGAGTTGATCGCGAAAACCACTGCAAACAACACCATCCCGCCGACGACCACCCACTGAGCATCCCAGCCCTGATGCAACCCGATGGCCATCGCGGCGGGCAGCACCGCCAGCGCGAAGGCCCAGCTACGCGCCGTGGTACCGCTCGGTCCGGCGCCGTCATGGCTGCGCCTGACAAGCCGGGGCGCAGCCGCCTGCACCAGTCCGTAACCGATCACCCAGGCCGCAAAGAAGCTGCCGACCTGCGTAAACGACCAACCGAGCACGGAATACAGGAATACCGGCAGTCCCACCACAAACCAGACGTCGCGAGCGCCAAACAGGAAAAAACGCGCCCCCGCGAGCCAGTTGATCTCGGCGCGATTCGAAAACACCTGGGTGAACTTGGCCCTGGCACTGGTCTTGCCGACGCCTCGCGGCAATACAGCAGCAGTGACGGCCAGAACAAGGGCAAGCAGACCCGCGAGGACGTACAGGGTGTTACGGAACCCGATCTGGTCGAGCAGCGCGGCACCGACGAAAAATCCGGCACCCTTGAGCGCGTTCTTCGAACCGGTCAGCAGTGCGACATACCTGAACAGTGTCGACTCGCCCGCCATACCCACCATCGCCTTCACACTGGCCTTGGCCGACATCTTATTCAGGTCCTTGGCGACACCGGACAAGGCCTGCGCCGCCATCACATAAGGCACCGACAGCCAGGCATCCGGCACAGTCAGCATCAACAGTGCGACGACCTGCATCGCCATGCCGATATGCATCGTCAGGTTCAGGCCGATACGTGCCCCCAACCAGCCGCCGACCAGGTTGGTGACGACACCGAAGAATTCGTAGAACAGGAACAGCATCGCCACTTCGAACGGTGAGTAGCCCAGCAGGTGGAAATACAACACCACCAGCATGCGGATTGCACCGTCGGTGACCGTGAATGCCCAGTAACCGGCGGTGACGACGAAATAATTACGCAGCCCGGCGTCCATAGACGATTCAGCGCACCAGGGTCCACACGCCTATCAGGATGAAACCGACGCCGGCGATCGTATGAAGCGTACGTTCACTGATGTACTGTGAAATCAATGCACCACCGAGCACGCCTATCGCTGATGTCGCTATCAGTGCCAGCGACGCACCGGCAAAAACCAACCATTTGTTGATGTCCCTGTCAGCCGCGAACAACAGGGTCGCGAGTTGTGTCTTGTCACCGAGTTCCGCCAGAAACACCGTGCCGAATACCAGGCCGAGCATTTTCAGATCCACAACTACATACCCCGCGCAACAAGCGTCACGATATCCATCATGCGATTGACGTAGCCCCACTCGTTGTCATACCAGGCGTAGACCTTGACCTGGGTGCCGTCGATCACCATGGTCGACAGCGCATCGACGATCGAAGAACGTGGATCATTGAGATAGTCAACGGATACCAGCGGCCGTTCCTCGTAGCCGAGTATCCCTTTGAGCTCACCTTCCGCTGCATTTCGAAAATGCCGGTTGACCTCGTCGACGCTGACGGGGCGCGCCGCCTCGAACACGAAATCGGTCAACGACGCATTGAGCAGTGGCACACGCACCGCATGGCCATTCAGTTTGCCGTCAAGTTCCGGGAAAATTCGGGTGATCGCTTTGGCCGATCCGGTCGTGGTCGGAATCAGTGATTGGCCGCAGGCACGTGCACGCCGCAGATCCTTGTGTCCCTTGTCGACAATGGTCTGGGTATTGGTGATGTCGTGAATCGTTGTCATACACCCGTGGACGATGCCGATCTTCTCGTGCATGACCTTGACCACCGGTGCAAGGCAGTTGGTGGTACAAGAGGCGGCCGTGACCAGATGATGTACGTTGGCATCGTACAGGTGATGATTGATGCCATAGACGATATTCAACGCGCCTTGGGTCGGTGCTGCCACCACGACTTTTTTTACGCCCTGATCGAAGTAGGCCTGCAGACCGGTCGGCTTCTTATGGTGTCGGCCGGTCGCCTCGATCACGATATCGCAGCCAGACCAATCGGTGTCGGCAATGGCAGCATTGCTGCTGTGTGCCACAGGGCTGCCTTCGAGCTGCATCGTGTTTCCTGTCGCATCGCAGGCCACCGGCCAGACGCCGTGGACAGAATCGAACTGCAGCAGATGCGCCGATCCTGCCGCGTCGGTCGCGATCTCGTTGACCTGAACAATCTCGAATACGCTGCTACCCCAGCCTGCACGCAGACCGAGCCGGCCCATGCGCCCGAAACCGTTGATACCCACCCGAACCGTCATATCGAAAACCCTTGAATGAATGGAGAGAGACGCGCGCCGGTCTCAGCCGCAGCGCGGCAGACCTGGTCTGTCGGGCATCGCTGTCAGCGCCACCCGATCGGCTGCATATGGAAGGCTGTCAGCGATGCCGCGTTGCGCGTTGCGCAACACCTCGATCGCCCATTCGGGCAGCTTTGCATTGATGCGGTAGTGGATCCAAAGCCCGTCCCGGCGATCGGTCACCACGCCGAGTTCTCGCAATTGCGCGAGATGCCGCGATACGTGCGGCTGCGCCACACCGAGTGCGTACGTCAACTCGCAGACGCAAAGTTCCGCATGGACCAGCAACAGCATCAGGCAGCGCAGGCGCGTCTCATGCGACAAGGCCGCGAACAGCATTATCGGGGTTATATTCACTTGGCCGAATATATCGATTATCAGATATTTCGACAAATGAATCTTTTGTTACCGACCGCGCGCCGGTACGCTTGGAGCGGCAACCCGGGGAGAGCCAGGCCAACTTGCCAGCGGCATCGTCGAAAATCTTTCAGTATGGGAAATCCGCCGGCAGGGCGTGCTGCCTTGCTGCAGCAGTGTCATCCACTGCAGGTGCGGCACCGAAGGCGCTCGATGTGTGCATCAACTTTCACTGCCGTACACAACGTGCAGCGTTGCTCGGCGAGGAACAATGGCGGGAGCTCACGGCATTGATCGCGCCTGCAGCCAGCGCTGCACAGGAGCGCCGGTCGATTGCACTGGCCATTGCCCGAATGGAGCAGATGGTCGGCACGCAAACCGGGACCTCGCGCGATCTGCCGGGCAACGACGGCGACAACGATCAGGCCGGCCAGCTCGACTGCATCGCGGAATCGCTGAACACAACCACCTTTCTGCACGTGCTCGAAGACTCCGGCCTGCTGCGCTGGCACAAGGTCGGCACCCCGGCGAAACGGCAGCGCTGGATATTCAGCTTCCACCACACTGCCGTGATACGGGAGACCACGACGGACGCGCCTTTTGCGGTCGATTCATGGTATTTGGGTAATGGTGCCGAGCCGCTGGTGCAGCCGCTGGATGAGTGGTTTCGCGCGATCGATATCCCCGGTCCCGGTGACTGATATTTCCCGGGCGGGTGTCGCTTCAGTCGAATACCAGTCTCTCCAACAGACGGACGCGTTGACGCAACTGCTGCATTTCGTCCATCAGTTCGACCGCCAAGGCAGCTCCCGCGGGGTTCAGCCCGAGATCGCGTTCCAGGCGCACCGCACACAGTGCCCGCGCCAGATCTGCCCCCGCGAACTGCCATTCACGCTGCGAATGCCCGCTCGGACTCAACACGCCCTCACCAACGAGGATCACGATCGCCTCGTTGGAAACGCCGCAGCATTGCGACATCTCGGCCAGCGAGAAGCTGTATTCGACATCGGGTTGGAAGAGTTGCTGGTCGCCGGTCACGTCAACCTCCCAGGTGGGCGCGTGGGTTGAACGGCATGTCGCGCGCCATCTGCTCGTACAGTGCCCGCTTTGCCGCAGTATCCGCCGGCGGCGCAACGATCTGCAGCACCACGAACTGGTCGCCCGCCGTCTCTTTGGGGACCGGCAGTCCACGACCTTTCAGGCGCAGTTTCTGACCACTGCGCGCCCCGGCCGGGATATTGAGATCGACTGCACCGCCCAGTGTGGGGACCTTGACCTTGCCGCCGAGTGCCGCCTCCCACGGCGTCACCGGCAGGTTAAGAAAGACGTCCTTGCCCTCGACCTGATACTGCTTATGCGGCTTGATCGTGACTTCGAGAAACAGGTCGCCGGCAGACCCGCCGTTGAAACCGGCGCCGCCCTGCCCGGCCAGGCGGATGCGTTTGCCACTGGTCACGCCGCGCGGGATCTTGACCTGCAGATTGCGCAGACGATCACTGAGCCGGCCATGTGCATCGTATTCCGGGATACGCAGCTTCAGCCCGAGGGTGGCACCGTTGAATGCATCCTCGAGGCTGACCTCGACCCTGGCATGATGGTCCTCTCCGCGGCCAGATACACGACCACCGCGGGTGAAGCCAGCACTGCGGAAATTGCCACCCTGTCCGAACAGGCTCTCGAAGAAATCCGAGAAGCCGCCACGACCGGCACTGCCCGAACCGCCGCCGGAAAACTCGAACCCGGCGTCCCAACCCGGCGGCGGCCGGAACTCCTGGCCGGCGCGCCAGTCCCTGCCCAGCTGGTCATAGGCGGCACGCTTTTCGGGATCCTTGAGGACTTCATAGGCCTCGCCGAGCTCCTTGAAGCGGCGCTCCGCGTCGGCCTCTTTGCTGACGTCCGGGTGATATTTGCGCGCCAACTTGCGGTAGGCACGCTTGATCTCGTCCTGCGTCGCCTCGCGCGCCACGCCCATCACCGCATAGTAGTCTTTGTAATCCATCGATCGACGCCTGTTGTCGCGATATCAGCGTGGCTTGGTGGCAACCCGGGCGCCGCATGGCGGCGCCCTTTGGTGGTCAGCTGTTGACCGAGATCTTGCGCGGCTGAGCCTTTTCCTGCTTGCCGATCGTCACCTCGAGCACGCCATGGTTGCTCTTGGCCGAGATCTTGTTCGCATCTGCGGTATCAGGAAGGCTGAAGCGGCGATAGAAACTGCCGTAGGTGCGCTCGACGCGCTTGTAACCTTCGCGCTCGTCCTTCTTCTCCGATTCCTTCTCGCCCTTGATCGTCAGCATGCCGTTTTCCATGTGCACCTCGATATCTTTGGGATCCACACCCGGGATATCGGCCACAATCTTGAAGCTGTCCTTGTCTTCCTTGATATCCACTGCCGGCACCCAGTCGCTGGTGGCGACATTGCTGCCTTCGGCGGTACGGGTGTCCATCGAGCGCTCCATTTCACGGCGCATCTGTTCCAACAGGCTCCAGGGTTCGTATTTCATCAGGGTCATGACGGCATCCTCCCTATCAGTTGCATAGAAACGACATCCACGGCGGGGTGAGTCCCCACCCTCCTACCGTATAGATAGGCCCGAAGGACGCGTTTTCAAGGGTCGGGAATTGCCTCAGCTCAAGGGTCCCGGCGCTAATGGGCCAAGGTGTAACAAGGTGTGTAGTCGCCCTCCAGCTTCATCCGCCGTTGCTGCACGAAGCGTTGCAGCAGATCATCCATCGCGGCCGCCATATCCGCTTCGGCATGGATCTGGAACGGCCCGTTCTCCTCGACCGCCCGGATGCCGTGCTCTTTGACGTTGCCGGCGACAATCCCCGAGAAGACCCGGCGCAGATTGGCTGCCAGCTTGTGCGGCGCCTGATTACGCTGCAGCGACAGACCAGCCATGGCTTCGTGGGTCGGCACGAACGGTTCCTGGAAGTCCTTCTCGACACGCAACTGCCAGTTGAAATAGAACGCATCGCGGCCATCGCACCGGAACGTCTTCACCCTGTCCATTGCGGCTTTCATCGACTGCGCAACGGCCACCGGATCGCCGATGATGATCTCGTACAGGCCCTGTGCCGCCGGCCCCAGCGTGCTGCCCACATAGCTGTCCACCGCCTCGAAGTAGTCGGCGCTCTCGGTCGGACCGGTCAGCAACAGCGGGAACGGATGCCCGGCATTGTCCGGATGCATCAGGATTCCCAGCAGATACAGCAGCTCCTCGGTGGTGCCCACCCCGCCGGGGAAGATCACCACGCCGTGCCCGATACGCACGAAGGCCTCCAGGCGCTTCTCGATATCCGGCAGGATCACCAGCTCGTTGACGATCGGGTTCGGCGGCTCGGAGGCAATGATGCCGGGCTCGGTCAGGCCGAGGTAACGCCCCCCGGTGATACGCTGCTTGGCATGCCCGATCGTCGCGCCTTTCATTGGCCCCTTCATCGCACCCGGCCCGCAGCCGGTGCACACATCCAGGCCCCGCAATCCGAACTGGTACCCGACTTCCTTCGTGTAGTCGTACTCCTCTCGGCCGATCGAGTGCCCACCCCAGCACACGACGATATTCGGATCCACGTTCGGGCGAAGTACCCGCGCATTGCGCAGGATATGAAACACCGCGGTCGTCATGTGTTCGCTTTTTGACAGATCGAGTGTCGGATCACCCTGAATCTCGTTGTGGGTGTAGATGATGTCGCGCAGCACCGCGAACAGGTGCTCGCGAATCCCCTGGATCATCTTGCCGTCGACGAAGGCCGCAGCCGGTGCGTTTTCCAGCCGCAGCTTGATGCCCTGGTTGCGCTGCATCAGGTTGATGCCGAAATCGCGGTAGGTGTCGAAGATCTCGCGGGCGTCGTCGGTATGGCTGCCACTGTTGAGGACCGCCAGGGCGCAGTTGCGAAAAAGGCGGTACAGGCCGCTCGCGCTGGTGTCCAGCAGGGTCCTGACCTCGAGCTGCGACAACACCTCCAGGCTGCCTTCCGGACTGACCGAGGCACTGATTCTTTTCATCTCTTCCCCTGGCGTACATCAAAGACCGGCCGGCAGATTAACCGAAAATGCGGGCCCGCCGTCACGGCCTGTGCGTGCTTGTCTGCAACCCGGCCCCGGGACGTTGTATATTGTGTGCGCTGCACAATGACCCGGGAAACCCATGAAGCTACTGATCCGCAATCTCGCCCGCACGACGACCGAGCCCGAAGTCCGGGAGATGTTCGAGGCCTTCGGTACCGTCCAATCGTGCTCACTGGTCATTGACGCGGACTCCGGCCGCTCCAAAGGGTTCGGTTTCGTCGAGATGCCCAAGGCCGGTGAGGCCAAGGCAGCGATGAAATCACTCAACGGCCGGGACGTGGCGGGAAGCCGGATCCGCGTCAAGAAGGCAGAATCGAAGCCGCACACGGAAAGCGACCTTGCCGGGTGACGGCGCCGGCGGTCATGGCCGCAACGACCCGCTGCACGGCGTAACCCTGCAGGACATGCTCGACCGCTTGGTGGAAAGGTACGGCTGGGAAGAGTTGGGCCGACGGTTTCGCATCAAGTGCTTCAGCAGCGACCCGAGCATCAAGTCCTGTCTGACGTTCCTGCGCAAGACACCCTGGGCACGGCAGAAGGTGGAGGAACTGTACCTGCAGACACACTGGCCAGCGGTCAATGTCTGGCGGCGATCCCCGTCCCCGCAAAGCGACTGACAGAAATCGCGCGCATCAGGGGCCCAGCTTCAGCAGCAGCCCGGGCCACTCACGTCGCCGGCGACTGATGCGTCGAAAGGCATTGCGGTACCGCAACCTTCGAAGATTCCATAGTGGGTGCCCATGTCGCCGATAAAGTCGAAATGCGGGCTCAGACGTGTCTCTCCGAGCATACGCCAGGTGTTGCCACAGACCGGCACCACTCTGCCCTTCTCGAAACGATGCTGCTTGTCCAGGTCAAAGACCACCGGGTGCCCGGCAATATCGCCCTTGTAGATCACCGCCAGGCCATAGTCTTCGCATGCAGCTTCCAGCGCCTGAAGCTTGAACAGACGATAGGTCGCAGAGAAAAAGCGCAGCCCGCCGAGCAGTTGTGTCAGCGTATCGTTGTTCACGGTGATCCGGCTGTCTTCGACCAGACGTGGGTCGACGAAACCCGCATGCCGGGCAATCCCGATCAGGTCGTTCCAGTACAGCGCGCCTCCCAGGCATTCCGAATACAGCACCGGGTGTTGCGCAACCTCGGCCGGCACGCGCCGGTCGGCATAGACATCGGAGAAATAAAGCTCACCGCCCTCCTTGAGCAAGGCATACGCGTGCTGCAGTACACGCGCCTTGTCGCGGCAGAGATTGATCACGCAGTTCGAGACGATCAGGTCGAAGCTGCCCGGTTCGAGACCCAGCTCGTCGAGTTCCTCCAATTCGCCCTCAATGAAGGTGACATTGGACTGACGGTAGCCGAAGCGCCGCGCATGCTCGTCAGTGTAAGATTCGGCGACATCCAGCTGTTCCCGCGTCATGTCGACACCGACCACCGAACCGTGCTCACCGACCAGGCGCGACAGCAGATAGACGTCGCGCCCGGCTCCACAGCCGAGGTCGAGCACGCGCAGGCCGCCGAGCAGCGCGGGCACGACCAGGCCGCAACCGTAGTAACGCTGTACGACTTCCGGTGCCAGCAGATTCAGGATCTCGCGAATCGCAGGCGGCATCGCCGCACCTGTGCAGCACGCATTGGTCTGCAGATCGGCCGAGGTCTTCAGTATGTTGCCGTAGTAGTTTCTGACGTCGTCGAGCATCGCACCCTGCCTTCGCAGCCAATGTAAAGCGTCATGATAACCGCAAGCGGTGCGAGTCAGCCTTGCGCGAAGGCCCGCGCCTGTGACTTCATCAGTTCGACGATTGCGTAGATGCCGAAATGCCGATTCGGACTCAGGTGCTCGGCCAGCTTGATACGGTCGAACAGGGCGTCGATGTCGAGCGCCTCGATCGCCTGCGGCGTGTGACCGGAAAACAGTTCGACCAGCACCGCGAGCACGCCCTTGATGATCGCCGTATCGCAGTCCCCGACGTAACGCAGCCGGCCATGTCCCTGAGGGTCGGCCAGCGGTGCGGCCCAGACCTTGCTGATGCACCCCTGTACACGGTTTCCATCGGTGCGCAGACGCTCATCGAGCGGCGGCATCGCCTCGCCCAGTTCGACCAGGTACGCGTACCGCGCGTCCCAGTCATCCAGGAACTCGAAGTTCTCGACGAACTCGTCTGCCGTCAGCATGACTGCCTCACACGCTGAACGACTCGCCACAGCCGCAGGTTTCCTTGATATTGGGATTGCGGAATTCGAAACCCTCGTTCAGGAGATTGGTCCTGACAAAGTCGACCACCAGGCCATCGAGATTCGGCAGCGACCTTTCGTCCACCACCAGCTTCACGCCGTGACTCTCGAACACGTGATCGCCGGCTTCGATCGAGTCTGCGTAGTCGACCACGTAGGCAAACCCGGTGCAGCCGCTCTTCTTCGTGCCGATGCGCAGGCCTTCGCCCCGGCCGCGTTTTGCCAGCTGTCCCGCCACGTGGCGGGCCGCAGCCTCCGTCAATTGAATTGCCATTTCGTTGATGCTCCAAAAACACTTTATCGGCCAACCCTCTCCCCTCTGGGAGAGGGCTGGGGTGAGGGGGTCCAGCCCCGTCCTGAGCTTCTCCCGAGGAGAGAAGGAATACTCTATCTGAGACGCTGGAAAGCCGTGGCGACGCTCACATCATCCCCAGTTCGAGTTGTGCCGCCTCGCTCATCCTGTCTTTGGTCCACGGCGGGTCCCATACCAGGTCAACCTGGCAGTGCTCGACGCCGTCGACGGTTTCGACCGCGCGTTCCACCAGGCCCGGCAGGGTGCCGGCGACCGGACAGCCCGGCGCGGTCAGGGTCATCTTGATCACAATCCCGCTGTCACCCACAGCGTCGATCGCGTAGATCAGGCCAAGGTCGTAGACGTTGGTCGGGATCTCAGGATCGAACACCGTGCGCAGCGCGGCGATGATCCCTTCAAGGCGTCGATCCTCTGCTTCCTCGTGCACCCTGCTGCTCCCTTCAAACCAGTTGCGTAACCATGCAGACATCACCGTTCCCCCTGCTCCGGGGTCGACGTCAGCAACCGTGAAGCCAGCAACTGGCCGGCCCGCGCACGCAGCGCCTGACTCGCCATCGTGTCGAACACCTCCTGCGCAAAGCCCTGGCACAACATCTGTTTCGCCTGATCCGCCGGGATGCCGCGCGAACGCAGATAGAACAGCATGTCGGGATCGAGCTCACCCACGGTCGTCCCATGACTGCATTTCACATCATCGGCATAGATTTCGAGCTGCGGTTTGGTGTCCACCTCGGCCGAACGCGCCAGCATCAGGTTGCGGTTCGACAACACTGCATCGGTCTTTTGCGCATCACGTGCCACTACGATATGGCCGTCGAACACCACACGGCCGCTGCCATCGAGGATGCCTTTGAAGGTCTCACGGCTGGTGCAGTGCGGCACCTCATGGCGCACGTCGAGGTGTACATCGTTGAATTGCCGGTCGCGGGCCAGCATCAGGCCGTCGAGTTCGGCCGTCGCACCTTCACCGCCGAAGGTCACTCGCACGTCGTTGCGCGACCAGGCGCCCCCCAGTGCGGCCAGCGTCAGCCGATAGAGGCTGCGTGCCCCGAGCTGCACCTGCAGGTCGCTCAGGTGCTGGGCATGGGGACTCTCTTCCTGCATCCGCTGATGCAAAAGCTCGCTGTCGCTGCCCAGCGACACCTCGATCAGTGCATTCGTGAAGTAAGCCCCGTCGCCGAGGCCGCAATAGCGTTCGATGACCTCGGCACGCGCACCGTCTTCGAGCACGATCAGGTGTCGCGGGTGACAGATTCCCGGCTGCTCGAGCCCGACCGACACGTGCAGGATCTCGATCGGGCCATCCAGGTGCACCCCGGCCGCCAGGTGAATCAACGCCCCATCCGACATCAGCGCACTGTTGAGCGCCGCAAAAACATGGTTGTGCTCGGCGATTGCGTCCAGCTGCTGCCTGAGCATTGCCGGCACCTCGCCGAGCCCGCCGGCCAGACTGCTGAGGGTGACGCCGTCAGCCGACTTCGCCATCGCGCACAGACCGGACGCCAGATAACCGTTGACGAACACCAGGCGGATGCGGGGCGGATCGGTCAGCATCAGGTCATCGATGTCCGACAGTTGCAGCGCATCGAAAGGCCCCTCGACAATCGGCTGGAACTCAGCCTGGTCGAGGAAGCCGAGTGGCGTATAGCGCCAGGCCTCCTGTTTGCGGTCAGGTCGCGCCATTGTTGCGACACCCGCCGTGCCACGCTTTCTGGTTGCCGACTGCCAGTCAGTATCCGGCATCACACGTGCCATGCGTTGCTGCCCCAGGCGCAGGATCTCCTGCACATCATGCCGTGTCTGGGTGTCGCTGCTCATGCGGCCTCATCCTGGCCGGACAGCCAGCCGTAGCCCTTGGCCTCCAGCTCTTTCGCCAGCCCCTTGTCGCCGGAGCGCACGATCCTGCCGCCGGCCAGCACGTGCACGAAGTCCGGCTGGATGTAGTCCAGCAGGCGCTGGTAGTGCGTCACCAGGATGACCGAGCGATCGGGGCTGCGCAGCGCATTGACGCCGTCAGACACCGTTTTTAGAGCGTCGATATCGAGCCCCGAGTCGGTCTCGTCGAGGATCGCGAGCCTGGGCTCGAGCAGCGCCATCTGCAATATCTCGTTGCGCTTTTTCTCGCCGCCGGAAAAGCCGGCATTGACCGGGCGCTTGAGCAGTTCCGGCGACATCGACACCATCGCCAGTTTCTCGCGGATCAGTTTGAGGAAAGCCACCGAATCCAGCTCCGGCTCACCACGCGCCTTGCGCTGCGCGTTCAGTGCCTCTTTCAGGAAATGCGTGTTGTTGACGCCCGGCAGCTCGACCGGATACTGGAACGCCAGGAAGATGCCGCGACTGGCGCGTTCTTCAGGCGCCAGCCCGATCAGGCTCCGGCCCTCGAACAGGATCTCGCCATCGGTCACGTCGTAACCGTCGCGCCCCGCCAGGATGTGCGCCAACGTGCTCTTGCCGGAGCCGTTCGGCCCCATGATCGCGTGCACCTCGCCGGGACCGACCTGCAGGTCGAGCCCCTTGATAATCTCCTTGCCCTCGACCTGTGCTTTCAGATTCTTGATAGACAGCATCATGTGATCTCTCCTGGCATCTCGCCTTTACAACTCAACCGACCGCCCCTTCGAGGCTGATGGCCAGCAGCTTTTGCGCTTCGACGGCAAACTCCATCGGCAGTTCATTGAAGATCTCTTTGCAGAAACCGTTCACGATCAGTGACACGGCATCCTCCTCGGACAGCCCACGGCTGCGGCAGTAAAACAGCTGGTCGTCACCGATCTTCGATGTGGTCGCCTCGTGTTCGACCTTGGCGGTCGGGTTCTTCACCTCGATGTAGGGAAAGGTGTGGGCCGCACAGCGGTCTCCGATCAGCAGCGAATCACACTGCGTATGATTGCGCGCGTTCTCCGCCCGCTGTGCCATGCGCACCAGACCGCGGTAGGCCTGCTGGCCGTCGCCGGCCGAGATGCCCTTCGACACGATGGTGCTGCGCGTATTGCGCCCGAGGTGAATCATCTTGGTGCCGGTGTCTGCCTGCTGGTGACCCTTGGTCACCGCGACCGAATAGAATTCCCCGACCGAATCGTCACCGCGCAGCAGGCAGCTCGGATACTTCCAGGTGATGGCAGACCCGGTCTCGACCTGGGTCCAGGAGATCTTCGAGCGTGCACCGCGACAGTCCCCGCGTTTGGTCACGAAGTTGTAGATTCCGCCCTTGCCCTGCGCATCGCCCGGATACCAGTTCTGTACCGTCGAATACTTGATCTGCGCGTCCTGCATCGCGACCAGCTCGACGACTGCGGCGTGCAGCTGGTTCTCATCGCGCTGCGGCGCCGTGCACCCCTCCAGGTAGCTGACGTGGCTGCCCTCCTCGGCGACGATCAGGGTACGCTCGAACTGCCCGGTGTTCTGCGCGTTGATGCGAAAATACGTCGACAGTTCCATCGGGCAACGCACACCCCTGGGGATGTACACGAAGGTGCCATCGGTGAATACCGCGGCATTGAGTGCGGCATAGAAATTGTCCGTGTGCGGCACCACTGAACCCAGGTACTCGCGCAACAGCTCGGGGTGCTCACGCGCCGCCTCCGAGATCGAGCAGAAGATCACCCCGGCGTCCGCCAGGTTCTTGCGGAAGGTGGTGGCCACCGAGACACTGTCGAACACCGCGTCGACGGCCACGCCCGACAGCGCCTTCTGCTCCTCCAGTGGGATGCCGAGTTTCTCGTAGGTCCGCAGCAACTCCGGATCGACCTGGTCCAGGCTCTCCAGCACCGGTTTCTTCGTCGGCGCCGCGAAATACGAGATCGCCTGGAAGTCGATCTGCGGATAGTGCACCGATGACCATACCGGCGGCGTCATCCCCAGCCAGTGCCGAAACGCCTTCAGGCGATATTCGAGCACCCACTCGGGTTCCTGTTTACGCTGTGAGATGAAGCGGATGACATCTTCGTCGAGGCCCGGCGGTATGACGTCGGTCTCGATATCGGTCACGAAACCGTGTTCGTAACCGCGTTCGACCAGTGCATCCACCTGTTTTGATGTCGAGCTCATAATCTGTCTAATTTCCTAGCTATTTGCTCAGGTATTGTGGGCGCACGACAGCGGAATTCAATACGCCAAACGTAAGGTTTAACGAATTATTTCTGATCAGGGACGCAGCGGAGAATCATTCGCATCTGGCAACCATCCAAGATAGCGTACACAGCCCCCTGCCAGCCGCCATCTCGCCCCCCGGGTGGCGGCGTACACTTGCATCGACAGTACACTTCACGCATGGGCGGACCCCTGAACAACGCAGACCGATCTCCCAATGCCGACGACCACAGTGTCCTTCAGGTGACCGGCCTGAGCAGGCACTTCTGCTCAGGCGTTCACCGGCAGACCGTGTTCGACGACCTGTCCCTGGCTGCCGGGCGCGGCGAGGTGGTTGCATTGCTGGGTGCCAGTGGCAGCGGAAAGACCACACTGCTGAACCTGATCAGCGGCATCGACACCCCGGACGCCGGCAGCGTCTGCATCGACGGCATCGACGTCCATGCGGTCGGTGAGCCGGAGCGCACGCTGCTGCGCCGTCGCGACATCGGTTTCGTGTTCCAGTTTTTCAATCTGATCCCCACGCTGACGGTCGGCGAGAACATCAGGCTGCCGATGGAGCTGCTCGACACCGACGCGCGTCAGGCACGGCAGCGGGTGCAGCAGCTACTCGGCCAGGTCGGTCTGCCGGCCGTGGCGGACCGTTACCCGGAGACACTCTCCGGCGGCGAGCAGCAGCGCATCGCCGTCGCCAGGGCGCTCGCCCATCGGCCGAAGATCCTGCTCGCCGACGAGCCGACCGGCAACCTCGACGAGGACACCGGGCGTCAGGTGTTCGGCCTGCTCAGCGACATGGCGCGGCATCACGACGCGACCCTGCTGGTGGTCACGCACAGCCCGCTGGTGGCAGCAGCGGCTGACCGCGTGCTGTACCTGCGGCATGGTGGGATCCACGCCGCGTGATCCACCACTTTGTCTCTCCACTGCTGTTGCGCGCCGGCCTGCGCCACCACACACGGCAGCGCTGGCAGGCGGCGCTGATGCTGGCCGGTGTCATGATGGGCGTCGCCGTGGTGGTGGCCGTCGATCTCGCCAATGCCGCGGCCAGTGCTTCGTTCGCGCACTCGGCCAGTCAGCTGCGCGGTGCCGCCACGCATCGGCTGATAGGCACTCAGGGTTATCTGCCGCAGTCCCTGTACACGGCGCTGCTCACGACACCCGGGCATCCGCCTATGGCACCTGTGATCAGCAC
>Ga0116152_10000094_pt1 | contig 63789 bp, 43 predicted proteins | sample AD_UKC119_MetaG_FD_89894 | JGI IMG/M metagenome (GOLD analysis project Ga0116152, IMG submission 89894) | Active sludge microbial communities of municipal wastewater-treating anaerobic digesters from Hong Kong - AD_UKC119_MetaG | ecosystem: Engineered > Bioreactor > Anaerobic > Digestate...
CCGTCGGAATTGCAGTCCTCGTTCAGTGCGTAGACTCTCAGCGTATCCGGCTGAACGCCCTGAACCGCGTAGTAGTCCGCCACCAGTTGCGAGGACGACGCCTCAATGTGGCTTCCGAACCTGCTGTACGCGCCGGTCGGAAAGGCGATGTACTTCTCATGTACGGCGTCATCGCCGCTGACGTCAAACTGGAAGATCGATCCCCGAAGACTCGAACTCCCCGGCGTGGTTCCTCGCGGTGTGCCGACAAGGAGTCGATCCTGCGGCGTAATAACAACGCTGGCGCCGAAATCCACATGCTCCTGAAAACTCGGCGCATGCGGCAATGTGTCAACGAGTGTCCAACCAGCGCCGTCGAACCGATAAAGAAACACCTTGCCCAGGACAAACGACTGTTGATTATGATACGCCGCCCCCACGGCCAGGAGATCTCCCCGAATGGCCAGCGCATCTCCAAACACAGGACCGGCCGAAGAAACGAAAAGCTCCTGTTGTTCGAACAGCGCGCCGTCGATGCGACGATAGATCTTCACGCGGTAATCCGCAGAGTTGACCACAAGCCAATCGTCATCGCAGTCGACGACGGCGCCGGTTAGCCACGAGGACGAAGTGCCGTCGATGTTGTGAATCGGCGCCGGCTCCAACTGATGGTCCACGTACTGAAAGACAAACATCGATCCATTGCCGCATTGGGAACATCCCGCAATGACCAGACCAGCCTCCGCGCGAACCTGTTCGCCGAAGTGACCGCTGTACGGGTGATGTTCCCCGGGGAGCCTTGCATCTTCAACCCAGGCTTCTCCATCGAAACGGAAGACGTAGGCGGCCCCCTTTTCAGGCAATACCGTCCCGTCGTAGCTCACGGAATCCTGCTTCGGCGCCCCTACAACGATGATGTTTCCGTCGATCGACACTGACGCGCCGAATCCGTCGCCCAGCGCGACACCGCCGGCGATCAGCTCCGAGTGGAATTCCCAGTCAACGCCGTTGTACTGATAGACGAACACGCGCTCCTCGAGCAGGACGCTGATGTTCCCGTCGTAATAGTCGCTGACGACGAGAAACTCGCCGTCCATGTCGTAGTCGTACGGAAATCGATTGACGCCCGCCGGCGGCACGATGCGCTGTCCCATCGGCTCACCCCCGAGTTCGCAGGCGTCGGGAACTCCATTCAAATTGCAGTCTGCGCCCAGCGCATCGCATTCATCCGGAATCCCATTGCCGTCACAATCGCAGAAGACGACGTCGCATTCGTCGAGGCGTCCGTTGTTGTCGCAGTCGCGGCACGCGGTATCCTCCGGCGGGCAATTCGCCATCTCGCACTCGTCGAGCACGCCGTTGCCGTTGCAGTCGCTACCGCGCATTTCGCATTCGTCGGGAATCCCGTTGCCGTTGCAATCCGCCGCCACAACGCCGTCGCCATCCGGGTCGGCCGGGTCGATCTCGCAGGCGTCCGGAATCGTGTCCAGATCGCAATCCGGTTCCGCGTCGTCGGGAACGCCGTTGCCGTTGCAGTCCGGTTCCCCGCAGATGTCGAGATGGCCGTCATGATCCAGATCGGCGGCGCCCGAGGCGATGTCGCAATCGTCCATGACGTTGTTGCCGTCGCAGTCGACGGCGAGTTCGTACAACGAAGTGATCGTCGAACCATCATCAGGGTCGGCAATCGAACCGAAACCGCCGACGAGCAGGCGACGATCGCGCATGCTCAGCCACACGCCGAACGCGGTGGAGTCGACGCCGGGTGTCGGTGTCAGCGTCTCCGACAGAACCCAGGCATTGTTGTCCAATTCGTAGAGATACACAGCCCCGGAACCAGGAAGGCCCGTGTCGACGTCCGTCGCCGACACCGCGATGCGCTCGCCGTCCATCTCAATTTCCGCGGCGAATCCAATATCGCCAGGCGTTGGGGAATCCGCCTGCCCAGTCAGCATCCACTCGTCATTAACGCGTTCATAGACGTAAACGCTCTCGCCTGCGATTGCGATCCGGCCGTCACGCATGGCGATATCGTCTTGCGATGTTGTGACACCGGGCGTCGAGATCGGAGGCGTTTCCCGCCAGCCGTTAGCATCCCGTTCGAGGATTCGGACGACCCGCGTATTCGACGACGTAAACCGAGTCGCGATGACATTCCCCTCGATGGCGACTTTCGTCGGCGCGCGCGACTGCGGGAAATAGAAATACGTCTCAAACCGAAACTGACCGGAAACGTAGCGGAGGATGACGACGCCACTGTACAGGTGATCGGAATTCGTGTTTCCGACACTGACGACCAGGCGGTCCCCGTCAATGGCGATCGACCTGCCCCAGTAGCCCAGGCTGATCGGCGCCTCGGCCCATGTCGGCAAAGCAACGGTCGACTCATACGCCCAGTGATTGCCGTGATGGCGGAAGACGTGGATCCTGCCGGAGAAGTCATTCGTCATTGCCGAGACAATCAGGATGTCTCTCTGCATCCTGACGACGAACCCGAATCTCGAATTCGGTTCATTCTCCGGCGGAAACAGCTGATCTTCCAACACCCAGCCGGTCGCATCCTGACGATAGACTTTGACGGTCCCGACGTTGTTCCCGTTCGTATCATCCCAGTACTCGCCGATGGCGAGGCGATTGTCGGATGTCGCGATGTGATCGCTCAGCGGGTCGAGGTCGACGCCCGACATCCACCAGGAATCGCTTGCACGCCAATGACCGATCCCACATCCCATGGGGCGCGGGTAATCCGGGCATGAGGCCGGGTCCACAGGATCGCAGTCATCGGGAACGCCATTTTGATTGCAGTCATTGCCGAGTAACTCGTCGACATCGGGGATGCCGTTGTTGTTGCAGTCGCCGGCCCGCGCGGATGGCGCGCTGACGCAGAGCATGCACGTGATGACAATCGCCGCAAGGCTCCAATGAGTTCGCATCGAAACGGACTCCTTGCCAACGGGCCCCGCGCCGGACCGGCGCGATGGACCATGAAGACGTAATGGGGACTTGACGAACCTGTGTTTCTCGACCCGATAACACATGCCAGCCTCGGACTTCGACAGTAACGAAACGGCGGTCTGCGATCAAGGGTAACGGGATGCGTTGGCGGTTCGGGAAGGCGCCAGTAAGGCGCACGGCACAAGATCCGGCGGAACGGTCCGCACAACTGAGATACAGAGTCTAGCCGGCGAGCAGTTGGTCGATGAAAATCTCCAGATCCCGACTGTTGAGTTGGTCGTCCTGGTTCAGATCCGCCTGAAGCAGCTCACAGACCGTCGAATTCGCGTGCTCGACGAGCGCGTTGGCGAATGGAATGATATCAAGTGTCGTGACGACGCCGTCGCAGTCGAAGTCACCGCGGGCGCAGGCCGGCGTCAAACTCGAGTAGGAGATCGCCACATTGTCCGGCGTCGAATTGAAATTCCCCATGATGACGAGATCGCCCTGCAAGTGCTGCAATACGTAGCCGTTGGATGGCCGCTCTTCCGACACGAGGTTCCAGACATCGTCCTTGATCGACACGATCGTCGCCCCGTTGTATCCAGGTGAATCCCGGAAATAGCCCGCCACGACGAGGCGGTTGTACACGGGGATAAAGGCGCCGCCTTCGAGCCGATGCTCGCCGCCGACCGACTCCCATTCCGCGCCGTTCCACCTGGCGAAGTACACATCCGCTTCATTGCGCACGATCATCGCGTGCAGTCGGCCCTCGAACTCAGTGAAACCGCCGGCGCCATAGATATCGTCGGTTCCGTACCGTACCCATTGCGTTCCATCGAAGACCGCGATTTCACTGAGATAGTCGCCCACCACTGAAAACAGTTCCCCGACAACGACGAGATCGTCATGGAAGCAACCGATCCCATCGACGTAAGCGTCTTCTTCCGGCAACGCGGGAATCTGCGACCAGTTAAGACCATCCCAGCGTGCGACGCCATTGGCGGGAATCCCCCCGGCATCCGTGAAGTACCCCTGTGCGATCAGATTTCCGCCACAAGTGACAAGCTCTCGCACAGTACCGTTGACGCCCGTCCCGAGCGGGCGCCATTGCTGCCCATCCCATCGAGCAATATTGGAGAGCGCGGTCTGATCCGAGGATGTAAAGGCGCCGCCGGCGAACAACTCACCCTCGTGCAGCGCCACTGCGTAGACAATGCCATCGAGCCCAGCGCCAAGGGCCTGCCATTGGTCATTTTCGCGCATGGCGATGTTGTTGAAGGGCGCGCCGTCAATGAGGTTGATGATCCCTCCCACAACCAGATTGCCGTCAAACACGACAGAGTCGTAAATGGAAATCGAAGAACCGTCGAACGGCCGGCGCCAGTTCGGCGCGTCAAAGGTGGCAATCCTGTGAGTGACGAGTCCGTTGACGTCTCGGAAGTCGCCGCCGACGAAGAGCTGGCCGTTCAAAGCGGCCAGGGCGTATATCGGTTCATACTGACTCATGTCCGTCACGAAGCCCTGCCAGTCGGCGCCGTCCCAGCGGTAGAGCTTCCAGGTCGTCGACGAACTTGATTCGTCCCGACCTGCGACCCAGATTTCGCCCTCATGCGTTGTCATTGCACGCGGCAGGATGTCGACACCATTCCCGAGACGGGACCAGTTTGTTCCGTCAAATGCGGCGACGTGTGAAGCGGCGAGACTTCCCGCTGTTGTAAACCTCCCCGTGGCGATCAATCGGCCGTCATGGACGTGGAGTTTGTAGCATGAGCCGCTGAGCCCTGTTCCTACCGGCTGCCATGATGCGCCGTTCCACTTGGCGATGTTGCGCCAGACGCCAGCGTCCTGGAGAATCAGATAGCCCGCGGCGTAGAGTTCATTCTGATAGACGGCAAGGTCGTACACTTCGCCGTAGAGGCCGTTCGCCATGGCCGACCAGCTCTGGCCGTTCCACGCTCCGATTTCGTTACATGCCGTGTTGCCGCCGGCGATTCCAAAATCTCCGCCGACAATCAACTTGTTGTCGAAGACTTCCATCGCGTTGACGCGTGAGTAGCCGACACCCGATCCGAGTGGGCGCCAGGCGGCGCCATCCCATCGCGCAATCCGCGTCAGGGGATTGTCATCGGTACCGAAGAAGGACCCCGCTACATAGAGATCGCCCTGATACTCGATGACGTCCGCGATGTACTCCGAGGAATGATCGCCGAGGCCATCGGCGAACGAAGTGAACTGCGTCCCATCCCACGCGGCGATCTTATTGGCTCTCACGCTCCCGGCGACTTCGAAGGCGCCAGCAAAGAGCGTCACGGGCGCCAGCGGGCCGAGGCCGTCGGGATCCCAGTTCTTAATGACACGCACTTCGTCGCTGAATCCCGGAACGCCGCTGTGTGACGTCCACTCCAATGTGCATTGGGCGTTCGCGGCGTTCGGAATCGCGAATGAGAGCGCAAAGGCAAGAACGCCCGCATTTGCCGCGGAGAACACATGAGCGTTCGTCGACACGGATTTTCTTCGTGGGATCCTCGGCATGGGTCCGGCCTCCATTCTGTGACGAACGTCATCATACGCCAAATGCCGCCGGAATGAAAAGCCTGCGGAAGGCTGCGATCTTGGATTACCGTGGACCGGCGAACGCGCACGCAGCGGTTACAGGAAATCGGCCCCGTGTGACTGCGGCCCGCAATACGAACAAGCGCAGCTCCGGGAATGGAACCTGGAAATGAATGAGGGATTACGCGTTGCAGTTCCGAGTTACGCCGCCAAATCCAATGAGCCGTTGATCATTCCATTGGCGGCGCCTCGTTCACACAATGTCATGACGACCTGCAATGCTCGTATGGTTGTCGCTGCGAACGGCTCAGGGCGCCGACGCGTATGACGTGGACCGTGCAATGGTCCGCGCCGCGAACCCGCCACTCAGCGGTCCATCTTCGCGCCGCACTCGCCGCAGAAATCGGACCATACATTGGCGACGTGGCCGCACTTGGGGCAGGTGACGAGTTGCGTGAGCAGCGGAGAATCCACATTGTGACCGATGACGAGCCACGCGCCGCCGCGCTTCGAGAGCGTGTACGTCACACTCGCCGGCCCCTTCTCATAGTTGGCGTTGTAGGTGATCGTGGCGGAGCCCTGGCCGACGCCGTCCTGCACGTTGAACGAGGCCGTCGATTTGCTCAGCATCACGCCCAGTTGTTTGCGCACGCTCGACTCGAAACTCGTGAACTTCTCCTCGCTGTCGACGGCTTTCCACTCGGGACCAATCGATTGATAGGCGCCGCTGTAATCGGCGGCGTCCACTTTGGCCTGAAAGGCCTCGGCAATCGGTTCGATCTCGGCATGACCTTTGATCAACAGCCATCCGAAACCCCCTGCGCAGACGAGGATCAGGAAGAAGAACCCTCCGCCGGCGAGCAGCAGCCAAAGCCAGAGGCGCGACTTCCGTGGCGGCGCCATCGTCGGTGTCGTGGAATACCCGATGGGAACAGTGGTTCGCGGATCCTGGTTCGAAGTTGGTTCCATGCTCAATGGTCCTCTGGCCCGTCGCCCCGCATCCTACGGCAAACTCCCGCCAATCGCAGCCAACAACCCATCGAAAATTCGACTATTGGGCCAGATCATTGGATAGGCGCCATACCCGATCACCAATTCGCGAATCACCAAATCACGCATGCGTGGCGGATGGGATTCCTCCGGGACGGGGCGAGACTTCACATATCCGCCCCAACGCCCGCCTTTTCGCCCGCCTTGATGATCGGTGACGGACTGCAGCAGGATTCGCCTTCGGCGTTCGGCCAGGCGCGATAGATCGTGGCGCCGCCCATGAAGAGCATGAACACGGCGGCCGCCTTGAAGAGGTGGCCGCGCATGCGCTGGCTCATCAGCGAGCTGCCGCAGCCGACGGCCAGCATCGCCGGCGCCGTGCCGAGACCGAAGACGGCCATGATAAGCATGCCCTCGGGCACATTCGCAGCGGCGACGGCCATCGCGAGCAGGGCGTACACGAGGCTGCACGGAAGAAAGCCCGTCGCAACGCCCGCGATGTAATATCCCCACCATCCCTGTGCATTGATGAAGTATGCGAACGGCCGGGCAATGAGCTTCGCAACGCCGCCGCCCTTCCGACCGAGCCCGGGAACCAGGCCGAGCACCGACAGGCCGACGAGCAGCATGATCACGCCCGCCGCAATGCTGAAGGACTGCTGCACACCGAAGAGCGCGTAGTCGGCGCGGGCCATCGCCTGTCCGGCGTAACCCGCCAGGGCGCCCAGAAACGCGTAAGTCGTCACGCGCCCCGCCGTATAGATGAGCTGTCGCGCGAGAATCGGCGCAAAGCGGCGCTTCGACGCGCCGACGGCCGCGGCCAGGCCACCGCACATGCCGATGCAGTGCGCCGAGCCGAGAAATGACATCGCGAAGACAGTCCCCAGGCTAGCCGTCACGTTCCCGCTCCATTTCGAATGCGCCGAGTCGCAGTGAGTTCGCCACGACAAAGAGGCTGCTGCCCGCCATCGCCGCGGCCGCGACCAGCGGGTTCAGCCGGCCCGCAATGGCAAGCCACATGCCCGCCCCATTGTAGAGCAGCGCCCACAACAAGTTCACGCGAACCGTCAGAACCGTCTTTTTCGCCAGGTGAATCAACCGCGGCACGCGAATCAGCTGGTCGCTCAGCAGGCACACGTCGCCCGCGTCACGCGTCACATCGGCGCCGCAGCCCATCGCAATGCCAACATCCGCCGCGGCCATCGCCGGCGCGTCATTGAGACCATCCCCGACCATGGCGATGGCGCCCTTGTCGCGATGCGCCCGCTCCAGCGCCGCGACTTTGCCCTCGGGTCGCAGCGCCGCAAGAACCGTCACGCCGAGCTGTTCGCCAATGGCGTCGGCGCGGGCCTGGTGATCGCCCGTCAGCACGCTCACTTCCAGCCCGAGCGACGTCAGCTGCGCGATCGTCGGCGCCGCATCATCGCGAAGCGACTCGGCCAGGCCAAAGACGCCCCGCACGCGCCCGTCCCATCCCACGCAGGCCACGGCGCGCTGACTCCGCTCGTTCTCCTCGACGGCGGCCGCCAGGGCGTCGTCCATCGCCAGCGATTGATCGCGCATCAGCGCAACACTGCCCAGCGCCGCGGCGCCGACACCGTTCGACGCCACGAGGCCCATGCCGGGAATCGTTCGAACGGAATCGAACTGGGCCACGTCCACATGATGGGTCCGCGCATGGGCTTCGATGGCGCGGGAGATGGCGTGCAGCGAGCCGGCGCTCAGCCCCGCCGCGATACGCAGGGGCGCTTCGACATCGCGAGTCGGAACGATCGACTCCAGCCGCATTCGCCCCGTCGTCAGCGTGCCCGTCTTGTCGAAGAAGACGGCGCGAACGGCGGCCAGCCGCTCCAGCGCTTCGCCACCTCGGAAGATCACGCCATAGCGCGCCGCGCGCCCCAGCGCAATCCAGATGGCCATGGGCGTCGCAATCCCCAGTGCGCACGGACAGGCGATCAGCAGCACGGCGAGCGCCGTCATCAGCGCTTCATCCGCCCCGCCGCGCATCCAGCCAGTGGCGGCGCCGACGACGGCCAGCAACACTGTCAGAATGACGAACTTCGACACAACGCGATCGGACCATCGCTCGTAGCGGCCCTTCGCCTCCTTCGCCTGCTCCAACAGAGCGACGAGGCGCGAAATCGTCGACTCGGCGCCGACTGTCGTCGCCCGGATTGTCAGCGTCCCGTCGAGGTTGGCCGTCCCCGCGGAAACGCTCTCCCCGACGCCCTTCGCCACGGGCGAGCTCTCGCCGGTCAGCAACTGCTCGTCAACGTTCGCTTCACCCGCCGTTACGACGCCATCGACCGCAATGCGCTCTCCCGCGACGACGCGGATCACATCACCAATGCGAACGTCCATCGATCGCACGCGCATTTCTTCGCCGTCGCGCCGGACAGTGATTTCGTCGGGAACGAGGCGCTCCAGGGCGCGAACCGCCTGCGACGCCCTGAATCGGCCGGACGCCTCGAACCAGCGGCCGAGCGTGACGAAGACGAGAATCATGCAGGCCGTCTCGTAATAGGAGTGACCGGCGTCGCGATACGTCGAGATAACGGAGAAGGCGTAGGCGGCGCCGACACCGAGGACGATCAGGGCGTCTGTCGCAACCACGCGTCGACGCAGTTGATCCAGCGCGTTGAGAAAGATCGGAACCGCGAGGAGATAGAGAACGGGCGCCGTCAGGAGGAGCTGGGCGTAGCGCGCGAGCCCCGCCATCGAACGGGAGAAGTTCGTCGCCTGATCGCTCGTCAGGTAGGCGGCCTCACCGTACAGGTAGACGCTGAGGACCATGACAATCATGGAGAGGAAGCCGGCGACGCCGAGCCGGGCGATCATCTCGTTGACGTGGCCCTGCTCACCTCGGGCCTGCGTGATCTCGGCGGCAATGGAGCAGCCGAAGCAGCAATAGAGCCTTGCGTTATCGACACGATCGCCCCGGACGGGCAGACCGCAGTAGTCGCATGTCGATTGAGAAGCCATGGCAGGCTGGTGATGTTACCGCGCGCCCCGTGTGCGTGCGCGATCCGGGCGGCGAGCGATCGGGCCGGAGGCTCTGAAGGACGTCCGCCCCGCTGACGCGTTCACGCGGCCGACTCCGGGGTGAGGGCGCGGGCGTCGCGCCGAACATCGCACGCGGTCCGCATGTCTCCGGCGGCGCGTCGGGATGGTGTTACTTGAAGAACGCCTTGGCCATGGGCACGGCCCACTTCACGACGTAATAAATCGCGAGCACCCAGAAAACGACCCACATGATGCGGATGTACCACGGAATGTGGTGCGTCGTATAGGTGTGAAACCGATTCTCCTCGGCCGGCGCATCGTAGTGTTCCTGCGACATGCTATTGCTTGCTCCAATCGAATTCGGAGTTCTCGTCGAGTTCGCGTTCGTGTTCGAGCATGTCGTACTTCGGCGCCTCGATATCCCTGAACATGCCGTTGTAAATCGCCCATCCGAAGAGGCAGGCCATGCCACCGGCGACGAGGAAGTAATTCGAAATGGGGATGATCGTGTAGCCGGCTTCCTGGTCGGAGTTGAGCGTCCTGATGAACTCCCAGAGTTTGGTCCCAAATCCGAAGCAGGCCGGAACGAGGATGATGATCGCCATGACCCACAGCGTGATCTTCATCGTACGGGATTCGACACGTTGGAACTGCGTCATCGGTTATACCCCCGCTTTCGCCGCATCATCGGCGCGCATCGCGACGCCACCCGCCGGCTTCGCCTCGTCCGTTGTCGGGCGGAAGTCCGCCGGTGGCAGCGGCGCCTTCGCCGGTTCGTCCGGCCCCCGGTGGTACCAGTACGGGTACGTCTTGTGCCAGCTTCCAAGCCACTGCACGTAGGTAATGATGGCGAAGCCCTTCTTGTTCGGATAGCCCTCGGCGTCAAAGAACCACGGATAGCGCGGCATGACGGAAACGGGCACGACACTCGTCGGCTTGTAGAAGTGCGCGATGTGCCAGTCGTTGCTCTTGCGACTGCCCTCGCGGATCAGGTCGGGACCGACACGACGCGTGCCGAAGAGAACGGGGCGCTGGAATTCGTTCTGGTACTCCTCGGAGTAGGACTCACCGCCCCAGCGTCGGCCTTCATTGGAGACCGGCCGAACCTGCTGGGAATGGCAGTGCCAGCAGGCCTCGCCAACGTAAATCTTGTGCCCCAGCTTCAGGGCGGCGGCGAAGCTCTCTTCGCTCACTTCACCGAAGTGTTCCTTGAACTGCCTGGGGTAGCGCTCGGCCAGGTCCACGAAATCGTGAGTAATCCCCTGGGCCGCCAGCTCCTTGACCGACAGTTCCGGCTCTCCCTGGTAGATGGCGATGGGAACCCACGCCATCACGATGAAGGCGAGGATGAAAAAGCCGAATCCGGCGATCAGGAAGATTCCCGCTCTGGTTTCAAACATTCGTTCGAGTCTCCTCGATGCGTATCGTCAGGGCGACGGCGCTGTCAGCGCGTCGCGGCCGCTCGTTTCTCAGACAATCGCCGGCTCGCCGGCGGACGGCGTGCTCGGCGCGGGCGCCGCGCTCGTGCCGCGCATGTACTTCCAGGTCATGTACACGTTGACCAGGAAGAAACACTGGCCGATGACAATGGCGATGCCCGTCAGGGTTCGCAGCTTCCAGAACGGCGAGGAGAACATCAGCGAGTCCTCCCACGGCGCCAGGTCGCGCCACGCGAAGCCCTGGATCAGGCCGGCGACCATGAGATCAATGAACATGACAAAGAGACCGATGCCGCTGAGCCAGAAATGCCAGTGGTTCCAGCGCGGGCAGTACCAGTCGCTCGCCTTCATCAGCCGCGGCATCAGGTGCGTCATCATGCCGAGGATCCAGAATCCGAAGACGCCGAACATGACGAGATGGGCGTGACCGACGACCCAGTCCGAGAAGTGAATGATCTTCTGGAAGGTCAGCGTGACCTGGAAGGCGCACTGGAGGCAGGTGGTGAAATAGAACACCATGCCGACATAGAACCAGCGAATGGACAGGTTGGTGCGAAGGGCGTCACCGCGCCCGACCAGCGTTCCGAAGAAGTTGACGACGACTGTCGTGACGACGAGCTCAACGGCGATCGTTGAGATGACGGCGCCATACTGCAGAAACATCGGAATCGGGCTGTACAGGAAGTGGTGAATGCCGTTCAGCGGGTAAAAGAACGCCAGTCCCCAGAACCCGACAAGCGACAGGCCGTGGCTCCAGATCGGCTTCTTCAGGATGATGGGGACGAAGTAGTACATCAGGCCCCAGCCCAGCGGCGTCACGAAGAGCCCCACGAGGTCGTGGATGAACAATCCGCCGATGGCGCCGGCGGCCGAACCACCCACGACGTACTCCGGCAGGAAGTTGCCCATCGCGTAGACCAGCGGCGTCCAGATGAAGCCGGCGATGAGGTACCACAGCGTCACATACATGGGTCCCTTGACCTTGAGGATCGGCGTGAGGAAGTTGATCGCGACGAGGATCAGGCCCAGCTGGGCGACGGGGTCGATCCAGACGGGCGTCTCGCCCCACTCGAGCGCCTGAGCGTCACCCGCAAGAACACCGACGACTGTCGAGAGAACGATGGCCTGCCAGGCGACGAAGATGAACCAGGAGAGCTTGTCACTGAAGACGCGATTGCCCGTCAGCCGCGGGACGGCCCAGTGCAGCGCGCCGAGAAACGCGTTGGCGATAAAGCCGTAGGCGACGCCCTGCGTGTGGACGAAGCGCCAGCGACCCGGCGAAAAGAGCTCCATCGTCGGAAATGGATAGACATTGAGGAACTGAAGCGAGAAGAGCAGCCCCGCCAGCATCGCGATCAATACATAGGAGAGGGCCGCGATAAAGAACAACAGCACCAGTTTCTCGTTGACCAGGGGTCGATCGCCGTCGATCAACTTCCCGGAGCCGGCGCCCCCCGCCGCAATAGCCGTCGCTTTCGCCATGGAATTCCGCATTCCTTCCTTGCAGGCCTGCAAACCCGGGCCGGCGCCGAACGCCGACCAGTGATGACTCGAATTGCCGCGGCGCCGGATTGCGGTGCGCGCGATCGAAACCTAATCCACCCCACGTGATTCAGAATCGGACGACGCTAGAAATCGACGTCCACTTCCTCGCCCTTGGGTTCCTCGGGCGGCTTCGCCGCATCCGCCGGAATTCCATCGATGTAGATCGTGCGGGCGCGATCGCCCCGAACCGCCACCTGGTCCGGCTTGAGCTTCTTCGGACGCTCGCTGATCAGCGACTGCACGTAATACGCCAGAGCCCACAGGTCGTTGGGCCGAACCAGCGGCGCCGCGCCGGGCTCCTCGGAATCAAGCTTCATCGAATCGACCCACGTGGGCATCGCCGTGCCGGTAATGCCGGCGGCGATCGATCGATACAGGCTCTCGACGTCTGCGCCCGATCGGACGAAATCGCGATGGAAGTTCGGCGGATAGATCATCCAGCCTTCGACATTCGCCTTTCCGACAGATTCGACGATGTCATCACGGAACGACTCGTAGGTCGTGAAGCCGAGCTGCGATCGGTAGTCGTTGATCCTGTCGCCGCTGACGTAGGCCGGATGACACGTCCAGCAGGTGGCGTAGCCGTGATAGACCATCTCGCCGCGGGCGATCGCCTCCGACTTGTCGTCGAGACTGCGATAGGGATCGTCCAGCACCGGGATCGGTGTCCCCGTCCCTCGCTCGTGCCACTTCGGCGAAAACGTCTTGACGTAGGCGATGATCGCCTCGACCTTCTGCTCGGGCAGCAGTTCGAAGGCGGGCATCGCACTGCCCTTGAGGCCATACTTGATGGTGCGCTTCAGGTCGGCGTCCGTCGGCAGTTCGCCGGACCTTGTCGAGCTGAACTTGAAATAGGCGTTTCGGAAGTTGCGCGGCTTCGGATCGAGGAATCGGGCGGCTTCGCCGTTGCCATCCCCCTGCGCGCCGTGACAACCGATGCACAGCTGTTCGTAGGACTCCTTGCCATACTTCAGCTTCTGCGTGAGCAGGAGCTCGTCGGACAGCTCTTCGCCGACGCGGGACGGCTCGATGTCCGGACGCGTGTCACACCCGACGAGCGGCGAGAAGAGAATCGCTGCAAATACGATCGCTTGCGAAAGACGCACACTCATGCCGCTCGCCCCTTGCCGGCCGACGGCGGAACGAAGCGCCCCCAGTGCGACAGCAGCAGCATGGTCCATCCGAACACGAGATGCGTGGCGACGGCGACCGGAATCGGGATTTCCCGGATGATCCAGTCCCCGCCAATCAGAAGTGGTTGAGCCCATCGAATAATGCCATAGAAGTTGATTAACCAGACGCCGATTCCCATGATCGACGCGACAACGAAACGCTTCACGAACGCGTCGTTTGCAAAGTACCGGCTCAGGATCAGGTGGAAGGGAATTCCCCCGAACATGCCCGTCAGCAGATAGGCCCCACAACCGGCGGCAAGGATGAAACCGTTCTGGGCGGCATCCATCGACAGCGCCTTTTCCCCGAGGGGAAACGTGAGATATACGGAGATGAGCATCAGCGCCGGCTTCCCGGTCAGGACGGCGCCGATAATGTTGAACAGAAGACTCGCGGCCGCGGCCACAGTGCCCAGCACCATCCCGGCAACGACGTAGTACGCGGTGTAGTAACCCTGGGGCGCCCACGATGCGTCGGCTTCGTCGCGACCCATGTCAGCCTCAAGGGCTGCAATCCTCGCGCGAAGCTCTCTGATTTCAGACAGCTTACGGTCTCTCTCTGGTCGATCCATATCCGATAGATTTATGGCTTTTATCAAATGAGTCAAGCGCCTTTTTGCGCGATCTTTACGTACGCGGCGAGCGAAAAATAATCACAGCAGCGCGTTCGAACGTCCGGCCGGAGATTCTCCGATGATTTTACAGACGGCGGCGATAACCGTACTGAATCCGTGCGATTTTGCGCGCCGCGCCGATGGCGAGTGAATAGACTATGATTCGCGCTCAGGAACGAACCCAACGCACAGCGACTGAACTGACCACGGCGAGTATGAACGACATAGAAGTGACCGAGAGCAAAACCGAGCGTCCATCGACCGCGTCGGCGACAAAATCACCTCCTGAGGACGCAGCGAGACAGAAGCCGGAAAAGAAGAAGTCTCTATCCAGCAACGCCTTTAATTTCATCGTCGACTGCATCATGACAATCAGCGGCACAGCGGTGCTGGCCGCAACGATGATGCTCGCCTTTGTATTTCCCCCAGCATCCAGGGCCGCGGGGTACAGCGTGTGGGGAAAGGGCTATGACGGCTGGGTGCAGTTCCTCGTGGTCAACATCTCGATCTTCCTGATCCTGATCCTGCTCCACATCATTCTGCACTGGTCATGGGCGTGCATGTTCGTGACGAGCCGCCTGAGCAAACGACTGGGACGGAAGATCTCGCTCGACGACTCCGCAAAGACGATCTGGGGGGTCGTCGCCCTGATCGTTGTCCTGACGATCGCCGCCGTCTTCGTTGGCGCGGCGTCCTTTTCGCTGGTCGAGCCCGTCGGCTGATCCGTCGCGCCGATCGGCGCCGCCATCAACATCGTTTCAACGTCCTCGCCAACTGCGAGTCGTCCCCGCCAGTCCTCTGACGTCGATTGTGCATCGATTGCGCCCGGTTGATTCCCGCCGTCCGGAGGGGCGCCGAGTGTGCGCCGCAGCGGCCGACGCCGCTCAATGCCAGCGATGTGACGGCGGGACCGGGGCTAGTCCTTTGTGCCGATGTCGTCCGTGAAGGCGGACAGAACCGTCATGTTCTCATCGTGCTCGTGATGGCGGATGTAGGAGATAAGGTCACGAACGCGATGACAGCAGTCACGAATCCGCAGTGGTTCAGCCGCCGTCATCACGCTGACGGCGTCGGCGAGTGAGTCGATCAGGTATCGCAGGGAGTGATGCTCCCGCTGAAGTCGTTCCACTTCGCTCGCCAGTCCCGGCCGGCGTTCGATCACGTTGGCGAGATAGCCCCCCGCTTCCTCCAGGTCCATATGCCTGTGCAGGTGCTCGCGAAACTCAGAATACGTCGCCCGGCACTCGTCGATCCAGTTCGACTCATTCGTTCGCGGCATGAAATCCACGCACTCCAGCAGGTGTTTCATTCGGACATCGAGCTCGAAGTGCTCTCGACTCAGTCGTTTGGCGACATCCTCAAAGTTCATCTCTGAATCGCGTCCTTTCGTCCCGTTTGCCTAACTCGACCTGCCCGTCGCGCACGCGTCATCATCGATCATCGCCACGAGCCGCAACAGATCCGTCTCCGTGATGATGCCGACCAGCGACTCCGCTCGCACGATCGGCAGACACCCGATTCCGCTGGCGACGATCGATCGCATGGCGTCGCGCAGCGAGGTCGACTCCGTCGCCGTCTCAACATCACGCGTCATGATGTCGAGGATGGTTGTGGCGCCGATGTAATAGCCGCCGTTCGCCTGCGCCTTTTCATCTTCGATCGCATCTGCGCCGCACTCGCGCCGGACATCACGATCGGTCACCAGCCCCATCAGAACGCCGTCCGCCGCCACAGGCAGGTGGCGAATCCTCAGGTCGTGAAACATCTTCGAGGCCGCGTGCAACGGCTCCTTCGGACCGATCGTCTGGACGCTGGCGTGCATCCGCGAACTGACGGGCTCATCGAGCCGCGGATCCGCCGCGACGGCCGAGCCCTCGCCGGAGTAGAGACTGAGCAGGTCGGAACAGGTCACGACGCCGACGATCGCATCGTTTCTGACCAGCGGCAGCGCGTGAAACCGGCCGTCGGCCATCGCTCGCGCCGCCGTGTGAATCTCCGCCTCGGGATCAATCGTGACGACGGGATGCGCCATGATCTCCCGAACACGCCGGGGCCCGACGACCTTTCGGCGCCGGGCGTCGAGCGCGCGTTCGACTTCCAGCTTCCAGCCGACGGCAATGAGCAGATCGCGATCGGAAATCATGCCGACGGGGCGCTCGTTGTCGACGACGGGAAGATGGTGGATCTGATGCTCTTCCATGAGCGCGATCGCCTTGTCCAGAGAATCGGCCGGCCCGACGGTAACGACTTTCGATTTGATGAAGTTCTTGAGTTGCATGATGGCGCCCCTCTTGGGAACAGAGTACGAACGCACGATGAAACCGCCACCCGACGAATGTTCGCATCGAGTTCCAACGATTGTTACTAAATTCTATGCTCTCGCCACGAAGACCGACACCCATTATCCCGATAAACGAATCGACTTTTGCATCGGCTCAGAACAACGCGGGGACCACTGCAAAAACGACATCACAATCGTCGGCGAGCCACTTGCGACAAACGCCGAAAGTAGCTACATAAGAGCGCATAAGCAGCGGCCCGAATCGTGTGGCCGCCGGGGCAACGCCACCTCACGACGTTCACCGCGGCCATAGGATATCACCCGTAAAACCGCCGCTAATTGGTACGAATTGCGCGATGACGTGCGCATTCGGAAACCTCGCCGAAGCAGGCAAGTTTGAATTGAGGGATTTCGATGAGTGATCGACCGACAGTCATGATCGATGGCAACGAAGCGGCGGCGCATGTCGCGTATCACGTGAACGATGTCATAGCGATCTACCCGATTACACCGTCGAGTCCGATGGGCGAGTGGGCGGATCAATGGGCGTCCGAAGGCAGGCCGAATCTCTGGGGATCGGTTCCCTCCGTCGCGGAAATGCAGAGTGAAGGCGGCGCGGCCGGCGCCGTGCACGGCGCACTGCAGACGGGTTCGATGACCACGACGTTCACGGCGTCGCAGGGCCTGCTGCTCATGATCCCGAACATGTTCAAGATCGCGGGCGAACTGACACCCTGTGTCTTCCACGTGGCAGCGCGAACAGTTGCAACCCACGCGCTGAGCATCTTCGGCGATCACAGCGACGTCATGGCGTGTCGTATGACGGGCTGGGCCATGCTGGCGGCGGGCAGCGTGCAGGAAACAATGGACCTCGGCCTGATCAGCTATGCGGCGACACTCGAATCGCGCATCCCCTTCCTGCACTTCTTCGACGGTTTCCGCACGTCTCACGAAGTGATGAAAGTCGAATCGCTCACGCCCGATGACATGCGCGCGATGATCGACGAATCGCACATCGCGGCGCATCGCGCGCGGGCGCTGTCACCCGAACGCCCCGCCCTGCGCGGCACTGCCCAGAATCCCGACGTCTTCTTCCAGGCCCGAGAGGCCTGTAACCCACACTACATGCGCTGCCCGGCGATCGTGCAGCTCGCGATGGATCGTTTCGCGAAGCTCACGGGGCGAAGCTACCACTTGTTCGACTACTTCGGCGCCCCGGACGCGGATCGCGTCATCATCATGATGGGCTCTGGCGCCGAGGCCGCGCATGAAGCCATTGATCACCTCAACGCGGCCGGCGAAAAAGTCGGCCTGCTCAAGGTGCGTCTATATCGTCCCTTCTCGCCGGATCACATGCTCGCGAGTCTGCCGAAGAGCGTGAAGTCCATCGCGGTCCTCGATCGCACGAAGGAACCCGGCGCCGAAGGCGAACCCCTCTACAAGGACGTGCAGTCCGCCATGATCGAGGCGTGGACCGACGGACGCCTGCCGTTCGACGCCCCGCCGCGCGTCGTTGGGGGGCGCTACGGCCTGTCCAGCAAGGAGTTCACGCCGGCGATGGTCAAGGCCGTCTACGACGGACTGAAGTCGGATCGGCCGAAGAACCACTTCACGATCGGTATCCGCGACGACATCTCCCACACGAGCCTCGACGTCGACGAATCGTTCGACACGGAACCGAATGACGTGGTCCGCGCAATCTTCTTCGGTCTCGGCTCGGACGGGACCGTCGGCGCCAACAAGAACTCGATCAAGATCATCGGCGACGAAACGCCCAACTACGCGCAGGGCTACTTCGTGTACGACTCGAAGAAGGCCGGCAGCGTGACCGTCTCTCACCTGCGATTCGGACCGCGACCCATCCGGTCGACCTACCAGGTGAGTTCCGCGAATTTCATCGGCTGCCATCAGTGGAGCTTCATCGAGAAGGTCGACGTGCTGGGTCGCGCGGCGCCGAATTCGACACTCCTGATCAACAGCCCCTACGGCAAGGACGACACGTGGAACCACCTGCCCCGCAAGGTGCAGGAACAGATCATCGGCAGGAAGATCAAGGTCTACGTGATCGACGCCTACGAAGTGGCCAAAGCGGCCGGCATGGGCAGCCGGATCAATACCGTCATGCAGACGTGTTTCTTCGCCGTGTCGGGCGTCCTGCCGAAGGACGAGGCGATCGCCGCCATCAAGAACGCCATCAAGAAGACCTACGGCGCAAAAGGCGAGGAAGTCGTCAGGAAGAACTGGGAGGCCGTCGACACGACGCTGGCCAACCTCTTCGAAGTCGCCATTCCCGATGCGCCGAGCGGAAACATCAGCATACCCCTACCCGTCTCCGGGGAATCGCCCGCCTTCGTGCAGTCGGTCCTCGGCGAAATGATCGCAGGGCGCGGCGACTACCTCCCCGTCAGCGCCCTGCCGATCGACGGCACATTCCCGACGGATACGGCGCAATGGGAGAAACGCAACATCGCCCACGAGATTCCCGTTTGGGATCCGCAGACGTGCATCCAGTGCGCCAAGTGCGCCATCGTCTGCCCGCACGCGACGATTCGCATCAAGGCCTATGACTCGTCGCACCTGTCGTCGGCGCCGTCGACCTTCAAGTCGATCGACGCCCGCGGCAAGGAGTTCGAAGGCAAACAGCTGACCATCCAGGTGGCGCCGGAAGACTGCACGGGCTGCGGCATTTGCGTCGAAGTCTGCCCCGCGAAGAACAAGGGCGAGGCGCGGCTCAAGGCGATCAACATGGCGCCGCAGGCGCCGCTGCGGGAACCCGAGGCCGAAAATTACCAGTTCTTCCTCGATCTGCCGGAATTCGATCGAGATCAGTTGAAGGTCAATTCCGTCAAGGGATCACAGTTCCTCCAGCCGCTGTTCGAATATTCCGGCGCCTGTTCCGGCTGCGGCGAAACGCCGTACGTGAAGCTGATGAGCCAGCTCTTCGGCGATCGCTCGATCATCGCGAACGCGACGGGCTGCTCGAGCATCTACGGCGGTAATCTGCCGACGACCCCCTGGGCGACGGACGCCGACGGTCGCGGCCCCGCATGGTGCAATTCGCTGTTCGAGGACAACGCGGAATTCGGCCTCGGCTTCCGGCTGACGGCCGACAAGCTCGGTGAATACGCCTGCGAACTGGTGGATCGACTGGCGGATCGCATCGGCGGGCGCGACATCGCGGACGCCATCATTCACGCCGATCAATCCGCCGAAAGCGGAATTCGAGCGCAGCGCGCCCGCGTCGCCGATCTCGTCAGGCGACTCGGTTCGATCGACGATCCGGAAGCCAGGCGACTCATCGGCGTGGCCGAGGCGCTCATTAAAAAGAGTATCTGGATTCTCGGCGGCGACGGCTGGGCCTACGACATCGGTTACGGCGGTCTCGATCACGTGCTGGCCTCGGGCCGCAACGTGAACGTGCTCGTGCTGGACACGGAAGTGTATTCCAACACGGGCGGCCAGTGCTCGAAGTCGACGCCCCGCGCCGCCGTGGCGAAGTTCGCGGCCGGCGGCAAGACGCTCGGCAAGAAGGACCTGGCGGCGATCGCCATGACCTATGGCCACGTTTACGTCGCGACCGTCGCGCTGGGCGCCAACGACAACCAGACGGTCAGGACCTTCCTCGAAGCGGAAGCCTACGAGGGCCCGTCGCTGATCATCGCCTACAGCCACTGCATCGCGCACGGCATCAACATGCGGGACGGCATGGACATTCAGAAACAGGCCGTCGAAACCGGACACTTCCCGCTGTTCAGATACAACCCGATGCTCCGCCTGGAAGGCAAGAGTCCGCTGCAGCTGGATTCGAAGCCGCCGCGCGTACCATTCGCGGAGTTCGCCTATCGGCAGAACCGCTTCAAGATGCTGACCAAGAGCCGCCCCGCGGAGGCGAAGCGTCTGCTGGAACTCGCGAGCATGGACGCCAAGCATCGATGGGAACGCTACAAGAGTCTGGCGGATGCGGAAGCCGCAATGGCGGCCCCCGGCGGCAACGGACACAGCTAGGATCGCGTCGACGAGTCACGAAAACGAAGGAATCGAGAGCCCGGCCATGAACCTTGAAACCAACTACATGGGCATGAACCTGAAGAACCCGCTTGTCCCGTCGGCCAGTCCGATGACGAGCGATCTGGATGGCATCCGCCGGCTGGAAGACGCCGGCGCCGCCGCCATCGTTCTGCCGTCATTGTTCGAAGAGCAGATCCGGCACGAGGCCGAGGAGCTCTTCCATCATCTCGACCAGGGAACGAACAGCTACGGCGAAGCGATCACCTACTTCCCCGATCCTTCGGGCGATGAGTTCGCGATCGGTCCGGAAGCCTACCTGAAGCACATCGACGAGGCCAAGCGGGCGACGGGCGTCCCCGTGATCGCCAGCCTGAACGGCTCGACGATGGGCGGCTGGACGGAGTACGCGCGGAACATGGAGCAGGCCGGCGCCGACGCGATCGAGCTGAACATCTATCACGTTGCGGCGGACATCGATGTCAACGGCGCCGATGTCGAGAAACGCTACATCGATATCCTCTCCGCCGTTCGATCGACCGTGAACATCCCCGTCGCCATGAAACTGAGCCCCTACTTCAGTTCGATGGCCAACATGGCGAAACGACTGGATGAGGCGGGCGCCGACGCGCTCGTGCTGTTCAATCGGTTCTACCAGCCGGATATCGATCTGGATCTGATTGAAGTCGTCCCCAACGTCGTGCTCTCCAACTCGCATGAGATGCGCCTGCCGCTTCGATGGATCGCCATTCTCTACGGTCGCGTCGAGACGAGCCTGGCCGCGACAACAGGCGTCCATACGCCGCACGACGCGATCAAGCTGACGATGGCCGGCGCCGACGTGATCCAGATCGCCAGCGCCCTGCTCCGACGCGGTTCACACGCGATGACGGACATCCTCGATGGCATGCGTCGCTGGATGGAGGAGAACGAGTACGAGTCGCTCTCGCAGATGAAAGGCAGCCTCAGCCAGAAGTCGTGCCCCGACCCGACCTCGTTTGAGCGCGCGAACTACATGCGGGCGCTGCAGCGATACATGTAAGAACGGCGTGGGTCATCCGAATGGCTGACCCTCTCGCGGCATTCAATGATCGCCCCGACGGGCCTCGTTCGAGAGGCGCGCCGGGGCGATTGACGTTTCCGGAATTCAGATCTCCCAGTCGGGTCGATGATCGGCCCCCCCCGCCCCGGCGGTGTATCACGGGCGTCACGAGGTCGGCGGTGGCGCAATCGTCCCCCAAAGCCACTCGGGGACGTGGAGAAGTGACACGTACGACATCGCGCAGATCGCGACGCCCCAGAGGTGGATTGCGATCGATGCGATCAGGAGTCCTCTCGCCCACTTCGACGGCGTTGCCCCGATACCAACCATCACGGCGATCATCAGGATGGGCAGATAGTCCAGACTGAAGCGATGGCCGAACTGCCAGAACCCCGTGTTGAAGTACATCAGGAGCGGAACGAGACAGACGAGACATCCGACGATGGCCGAGCGCGCGAGCTTCTCACGATCCGGACGGATGGCGCCGATGATCGCAAAGAGGAGCGCCGGAGAGGCGAGGAAAAGACTCATTCCGTTCGGGTCATAGGCCAGCCCGGGAAACGCGCCGCCCTTCCAGACCGGCGGCGCCAGGAAGAACCAGAAGAAATTGACGGGAATGAACCCCGCGCCGAACTGCCCGTGCGTTCGCATCAGTTCGGCCGGACGGCCGCGAAGGATCATCTCGCTGTAGTGAAAGTCAAACGGCGTTCCGAATCTCGCGGCGTTATACGCGCAGAGCATCGCGATGGCGCAGAGGGGACCGATCGACGCCAGCGCGAGCGACCTGGCGTCGCGCCGTCGCAGGTACGCGATGAGGAAGAACGCGCCGGCGAACAGCGTCGTGGGGCGCGCGAGCATCGCCAGGCCAAGAGCGGCGCCGATGAGATGGGATCGCCCTTTCCCGAAGAACTCCAACAGCGCCAGCAGCAGTCCGCAGTCGGCGCAGGCGTGGGCAAAGTGCCAGTCGCCGCCCCGCGCCGTCGCCTCCCATATCGCCGTCCCGAAGGCGAAGAACGCGACGAGCAGGTAGTGATCAGCGACAGCGAGTGGTTTGCCGTAGATGCGTGTCGACGCTCGCCGCGCAACGAGGTCGAACAGCAGAACCGCGATCGCCATGAGAAGCCGCGACAGGCCGGCGGACGTGACCATGTCGCCGACAATCGCGACAAACGGCAGCGCCACCACGGCCGGCAACGGTGGATAAGCGACGTAGAACCGAGCCGGATCATTCGTCGGGATCAATTCGTCGTAACGGGTCTTCGGCCCCGGTTCCGGCGCCACGCTGAGCCGTCCGTCGAGCATGGCCTCCGACAGCGCCGTGAACCACTGCGGCGTCGGGACGGAAAGGCCCTTTCGATATTCGGGAAGGCCGAAATAGACAATCAGCGCCAATACCGCGATCGCGTAGGGATTCGCGACGCGGCCTGGTGACTGGATTTCCGGCGTCTCCCGCATCCGGCGCATCCAAGATGCGGGGCCCCCGCATGTCAAGCGTCGCGCCGTTCGGCGGCTCGCTTGAAAGCCGCGTCGCGCCATCGTTTAATGACGCCCATGTACGAACAAGTCGCCATCATCGGCGCAGGACAGATGGGGACCGTCTGCGCCGTCATGCTCGCGGATCGAGGCGTGCACGTTCGCCTCTGGGGACGCTCGCCGGAACACATCGAGGCGCTGCGCGTCCGGCGCGAGAATCAGCGCCACCTGCCCGGACTTCGAATTCCGGAGCGTGTGTCGTTCTCGTGCGATCCGGCCGCCGTCTTTCACGGGACGGAACTCGTCATCGCCGCCGTGCCGTGCCAGTTCCTGCGAACCGTGTTCACACAACTGGCCGACGCCTGCCCGCGCGACGTCCCCGTGGCCAGCGTGACGAAGGGCATTGAAAACGAGACGCTCCTGCGGCCGACGCAGATCATCTCGCAGGTGCTCGGCCACAACGCCGTGGCGACGCTGAGCGGACCGAACATCGCGGCGGAACTCGCCCAGTGTCTGCCCGCGACCATTGTTGCGGCGAGCGAAGACAGCGAGATCGCCCGGCGCGTACAGGACACATTCAGTTCGCAATGGCTGCGCGTTTACACGAATACCGATCTGCTCGGCGTCGAGCTGGCCGGCGCCACGAAGAACGTCATCGCCATCGCGGCCGGAATCGTCGATGGTCTCAAGGCCGGCGATAACGCCAAGGCCGCCCTGCTCGCCAGAGGGTTGGCGGAAATCCAGCGACTCGGCGTCGCGATGGGCGCCCGGCCGGAGACATTCGCCGGCCTGGCCGGACTCGGCGATCTCGTCACGACCTGCATTTCGCCCGTCGGCCGCAATCGCAGCGCCGGCGAGCTGATCGGCAAGGGCGTGAAGATCGAAGACGTCATCAGGTCGACATCCTCTGTCATCGAAGGTGTTCCGACGACGCGCAGCGTCTTTCAGCTCGCGCAGCAGTACGACGTCGAAATGCCGATCGTCGAAGCCGTTCACGGTGTCCTCTTCGAAGGCAGGGAAGTCATCGCCACACTCAGCGAACTGATGACGCGTCGCCTGAAGCACGAAGACTGATGACGAGCGACGCGTCCATCGGCTGGGGCGTTCTCGGCTGCGGCCGGATGACGGATCGCCGCATGGCGCCGGCGTTCCGGCATTGCCCGTCCGCCAGGCTTGTCGCCTTTCAATCCCGCGACGCGGCGAAGGCCGAGGCGTTTCGCGCGAAGCATGGCGCCGATCGCGCCTGCGCCGACATCGAGACGTTCCTTGCGGACGACGATATTCGAGCGATCTATGTCGCCACGCCCCCGGCGCTGCACGCTGAACATGTCATGCGTTGTCTCGACGCCGGGAAGGACGTCCTCGTCGACAAACCCATCGCGCTCAGCGCCGACGACGCGATGCGCCTCGTCGAGGCGGCGGCGGCGCGACGGCTCACACTGGGCGTCCTGCATCAACAGCGCTTTCATCCGGCGATCCGCCGACTCATGAAACTCGTCAGCGACGGCGCGCTCGGAACGCTTCATACAATCCGAATCCAGATCGCCATGTGGCTGCGACTGGAGGGCAACTGGCGCTACGACCCGGCGATCGGCGGCGGCGGCGCGGCCATGGACCTGGCGCCGCACGCCCTCGACATCCTCCTGAAGTTGCTCGGCGCCCCCGCCAGTGTCGCCGCGACCCTGGCGAACCAATGCCTGGACGCCGACGTCGAGGATTTCTGTGCGGCGACGATCGAGTTCGACAGCGGCGCCGTCGGCCTGCTCGACGTGAGCTACAGCGGCCACGCCTACGGTGGTCGCGTCGAGGCCTTCGGCGATGAGGGGACATTTGTCTCCGACGGATGCATGCAGCAGGCGGAGTCGTACACGACCCACCTGCGGCGCCGGGATGATCCCGGACAGCTTGAGTCTCATCCTTATGACGGGATGTGCTTTCGGGACGCGATTGAGGACTTCTGTCAGGCGCTGCGGGCCAATTGCGCCCCGGCCGTCACAGGGCTTCATGCGGCCTCAGCGCTTCGCGTGGTCGACGCGATCTACGCCTCGGCGCAGATCGGACGCGTAATCACGATTCCGGAAACTGAGCCGCCGCAGCCGGCTTGAGGCGATTCGGGACTATCCCCTAAACTACGGCGTCCCGCAGGCGTGGCAAACGGCGGGGATACGGCCATACGCGGCGGAATTCTGCAAGGCGAATGTCGAGCGGCGACATCGATAAAAAGGACGCAAACGTAAGCATGACCCCAGATCCGGCCAGAGCGAACCGACCGCGGGGCGCGGCGTCGTCGGAAAGTCGCGTCGCGTTTGACCGTCAGTACGCCGCGTCCTACCGCGTGCTGTGGCTGATCGCCGCCGGCGTGACGGGGAACCGGTCGACCGCCGACGATGTCGTGCAGGAAGCGGCGCTGATCGCCATGGGCAAGCTGGACCAGTTCACCCCGGGGACGAATTTCAAGGCGTGGATGGGGCAGATTGTGCGAAACGTCGGCGCCAACGCGGCGCGGAAGGAATACCGTCGGCGAGCCGCTTCCATCGGCGAAGACGGAGTCACGGATGTCGCGGACCCGCGGCGCCAGGATGCGGAGAATTCTCCCGTGGAGCGAAGTTCGGGAAAGCTCGCCAGGAATCAGGATCAGTTCGACGACGCCGTGGTTCGCGCCCTGAACGAACTGTCGGACATCGCTCGATCCTGTCTGCTGCTCAAGACGGTCGAAGGCCTCGACTACAGCGAAATCTCCGCAATGCTGGACATTCCGTCGGGAACGGCGATGAGCCATGTCCATCGAGCCCGGAAACAGATGAACGCGAGACTGATCGCGGATCAAACGATGCGAGGCGCCCCGACTGGCGCCTGAGGGAACGATGATCAATCAGACTGAAAAGCTCGAACGCTGGATCAACGCCTACCTCGATGGCGCGTTGGAACCGTCGGACGCCGCCCGCTTCGAATCCGTCGTCAATCGCAATCCTTCGCTTCGCGATCGGATCCGGATGCATCGGAAGATCGAGGCCTCGCTGAATCGATCCTTCTCGCCGCCGTCCAGGGCGCCGGATCTCACAAGTCCGGCCGTGACAGCGTCCATCCCGATTGAGTCGGCCCGGTCCGCGGAGCCTGAACCCGCCAGCGCCCGGAAATCCGGCGGCTTCCTGAAGGGGCTTGCGATGGCGGCGATGCTGGCGATCGTCGCCTACGGCGGCTACTGGGGCTGGGAACACCGTTCGATGTTCATGGGCGGCGCGCGCGCGATGACGCTGGCCCAGTTCTACGACGCGTCGGCGACCGACGACTTTAAGGAAGGCTGGGCCTGCAAGAGCGATCGTGAATTTCAGACGACGTTCTGGTATCGGCTCGGATACGGCGTCGCCCTGGCGTCGCCGACGCCCTCCAACGTGAACGTCAAAGGCCTCAAGTACGCGGACACGCTGTCACCCACGTCGATCCATCTGATGGCGAAAGTCGGCGACAAGGGCGTCATCGTCTTTGTGGACGGCAAGGACAACGATCGAGAGGACGACGTATCCTCGAAGGGACTGAAGACCTTCCGCAAGGAAACGGAACACCTCGTCTTCGTTGAAGTCACGCCGCTGGATCGTCCCGTGCTGCTCAGCCTGTTGAGTGAGACGGAACTGCCGGAGAAGTGGAAGGCGGAACCGGAAATCCCGATGCAGAATCCGAACTAGGCGTCGGCGACTGGACGTTCCCCTTCGCCCCTTCAGAAGTCCCGGCGCGAGAACTTCCACATCGCGATCATCACAACAACGGCCTCGAACAGAAGCGACGATCCGACGGATGTCACAAAGTCCACGTTGCTGATCCGCGCCTCCGCCTCGTAAGCCTTCTGCATATCCAGCTTGAGGAACACCATGTCGGCGACGCCCTCCTGGGGCTCGCCCATCGTCTGCGATTCGACAGTCGCGCCGATCAACTGTCCCGCCAGGCGCGGAATCTCCCGCGTGTTCGGGAAGATCGTCTTGAGCAGCCTGGCGCCGTCGATCCATCGCTGATCGACCTTCCAGCCGATTGATTCGACCTTCTCCAGATTCTCGTAGGCGATCTGCGGGGCGAACACGCAGAACCACGCCAGGATCGTCAGCAGAAACGACGCCATGGCGTTACGCGTGATGACACCGAAGAGCGCCGTGAACGCGTAGATGTAGCTGAACAGGATGACAAACAGGGGGATACACGCGAGATACGGCGGCGACCAGTAATGCCATCGCAGCCCGGCGACGAGAAAGGTCAGAACGACGAAGAACGTCGCCTGAATCAGGACGAACGCCATGGCGCCGATGTAGCGCCCGAGGAACAGCGCCGGCCGCGAAATGGGCTTGGAGAGCACGACATCGACCGCCCCGCGTTCCAGCATCGAGGGAATCACGCCGCAGGTTGCAACGATTGAGAGAATGATCCCGAGGAACCCGATGTACCAGCGACCGATGAGCTCCGTCAGAATCGCGCCGATGATGGCGCGACCGGCGGGTGTCGACGGCGCGATATCGACGGATTCCAGCGGCGCCAGGCCGAAGAACAGACTGACGCCCTCATCGGAAATGCTCACGCTGGCCATGGCCAGCGCCACGAGTACCGTCATGCCGGCGAAGATCCAGAAGACACGCTTCTCAAACGCCTCCCTGAACGCGTCGACGATGATCGCCCGGAGTTGCATCGCAATCATCGGCTCGCCCCCTTCGGATCGGCGCCGGCGCCCGTCAGACGCGCCATCGGCGCAACAGGGCCCCCACCCGTCGCTTCGACGAAGATCTCCTCCAGACTGATGCGTTTCGGCCTGAGAGACTCGATCGCAATCCCCGCATTGCGCAGAACGTCGATGACTTTGTTCACCACGCCGATGTCGATGGTCGGGATGCGGACCCTGTTCCCGATGACACTTGCGCCGAGGCGCCCGAGCGTCTCCACTACGCCTGAGGCGTCGCCCACAATTGCCACTTCATATTCCGGCGAGTCATCCATCATGTCACGAAGCCGGCCCTCGCGCACAACACGCCCCTTCTGAATGATGATGACGCGATCACAGACGAGTTCCAGCTCGCCCAGCAGGTGCGAATTGATGAAGACGGCCCGGCCTTCCTCACGAAGTTCCTGCAGCAGCAGACGAACATCGCGCCGCCCCATCGGATCGAGACCGTCCGTCGGCTCGTCGAGGACGACCAGTTGCGGGTCGTTCATCAGCGCCTGGGCGATCCCGAGGCGCTGAAGCATGCCCTTGGAATATTTGTCGATCCGCGTATTCGCCCATTCGGCCATGCCGACGCGCTCGAGCAGCGCCCCGGCGCGCCGCCGTCGATCGATCCGCGACACGCCGGCAAGGGCCGCGTAGTAATCGAGCAGCTGTCGGCCCCTGAGGTACTCGGGGAATCGATGCGCTTCGGGCAGGTAGCCGATACGCCGCTTTGCCTCGCGATCGCCGATCGGCCGGCCGAGAACCGTCCCGGCGAGACGATCCGCGCGAATGACAGTCATCATGATCTTGACGAGCGTGCTCTTGCCGGCGCCGTTCGGTCCGAGCAGACCGAAAATCTCGCCGGGACGGGCGCGCACAGAGAGTTGATCGAGGGCCTTCACGCCGTTGGCGTAGGTCTTCGTGACGTCGCTCAGGTCAACGGCGAAATCAGAATGCGAAGCGACTGCGGCCATCGCTCAACGATAAACCGATGCGACGCGGGACGCCAACGTCGCTCCTAGTCGTTGAGCAGCGCCGAGACCATTCCCTGCGCGTCGCGACCATCCAGAATACCGTCGGCGTTCAGATCGGCGGCGCGGAGCGCCGTGGCGTCTGATGTCTGGCCCAGCAGCGCCGCGACGAACAGCGGGACATCATCGATCGCAATGCCCCAGTCGCCGGTCGTGTCACCTCGCAGGAACGTGGGGAACGCGACGTACTCGCCGGCGTCCACGTTGGCGTCACTGTTGATGGACGCCGGCGCCTGCATCGTCGCCGCCAGCGCCCCGCCATCGGCGTCGCCGTACGCGGCGAACGCAAGGAAGACTTCATCCGGAACAACGCCATACAACGCGGCCAGATCGATCGTCCCCTCCAGGACGCCGCCATTGGCGCCCGTCGCCGCCTGCGTCGCAACGCCGCCGGGAACATCGAACCAGCCCTCGTAGTCATTCGAATTCTCATCCGCGAGAAACGCGTCCCACGCGGCGACCTGTCCGGCCTTGGCCCACGGCGCCGAGCCGAGGGCGCCCGGCGTCTCCGCAAGAAGGATGAAGTGATCGCGACCTTCCCCGGCGTCGGGCGCCGCGACATACAGAACGCCGTTCAGGACACAGGCGGACAGCGTGACGGCGCCGTTGGAAGCCGCGACCTGGACGTCAGGCTCGAGCTGGCCATCCATCGTCCACGTCGGCGAAACGGCGCCTTCTACCTGCGTGTGCCAGTCGGCGCCGTTGTTGTTGTCCCACGTTCCCGCGCCGTTGTTGAACGCCACATCCACCTGCGCGACGTTCGCCGGAACATTGACAGTCGTCATCCATCGCGACGCGACGCTGTCGTATGTCATCGCGATGTCACTCGGCAGAACGGACGACCAGCCGTCAAACCCGACATGCGCGAACACGCCGGCGGCGCCCGCCAGCGGACCGCCCGTCGTGTCGAACGCGATCGTCACGGGCTGGGCGGCCTGTGCGGGTGAAGGCGTCCACTCGACGCGATTGCCGCCGCCACCCGTCGATCCGGAGCCATCGCCGATGTACACGTGCTGAATCGGGCTGCGCTTCACGAAGCCCTTGGTATCCGTCGCCTCGACGTAATAGTCGATCGTCGTTTCACGAAGGCCCGTCACTTCGACGAAATACTCGTCCGCGATATCGTTCGGCGTCACGAAGAAGTTGATGCTCGGATCGTTGTGGAAGTTGCCCGTCGGGAAGACGCGCTTCGTCATCGCCAGCGTCTGCCAGGAGGAGCCGTCGCCGTAGACCATGTTCGCGTCGTCGATGATGTCGTCCGCGTCGACGCGATACTTCAGGGCCACGTCCGCCACGCCGGACACGTCGTCGACAAACGTCCAGATCCAGAAATCGCCGTCGTCGATGTACTGCTGATAGCCGTATTGCGGACCGAAGTTGAGCGAGCCTGGATTCCACGGATGGCGCTGCGGCAGCCAGATCGTCGGCGGTGTGGCGTCGAGAGAGGCGTCGCCGATGACGATGTCCGCGTGCAATCCAGCTTCGTTGCAGGCGATCGTCGGCTTGACTTCGAAATCGAGCGCCGTGCCGTAGTACATGTAGCCGCTGTTGAGCGCGCCGAGGAAGTAGTGCCAGGCGCGTTCGGCGTGCGTCGTGGTTCCGTCCGGATAGAGGATCCTGTCGATGTTGACGCCGCCGGCGATCTGTTCGGCCGTCTCGACGCGATTCTGCGCCGACGTGATGACGGCCCAGTTGCGCTCGTCCTCGGCCCAGCCGTTCGGGATGTCGATCTGTCCGGCGCCGTCCACGAGGGGCCAGTTCCAGTTCAGAAAGGCGGGCGAACCGAAGTCTCCGTCGGCGTTCACCCACGCGCCGTCTTCAACGTGAACGATGTCGCCGCCGGGCACGGGATGATTCGCCAGGTACTGCTCGATTGTCGTCGCGACATAGCCGGCGCTGTTCGCGCTGTTCACGAAGTTCGGCACGGCCTCCATGTAATAGCTGAAGCCGCCGCCCCACGCGTTGTCTCCGTCGTGCGCCATCAGCACCAGCTGAGGTCGCGCCGGAGGATTGTTCGCATTGAGGGCGTTGAAGTGGCCGAGACCGATCGGGTTGTAGCCGTCCTCCCAGCTGATCGCCTGGGCCGCCGGAACGACGACCATCGCGTACTCAACACCCGTCGCCGGATCGATGTACTTGGCGCGATGCGGCGTGTAGGCGTAGGGATAGGCGTTGGCCGGGGAGCAGCCGCGGGAGATCGTGACGCGATACCAGTCATTCTGCGCCGGATTGCGCTGATCGGCGGCGTTCGGCGGATCGCAGTTGATACCGCCAGTCCCGAGCACCGTCGGGAAATTCTCGCACGCTCGCGAGATGTGCTCGTTCGACACGATGACCCAGTCAAGCCCTTCTTCGACGAGCGGCTTGATCAAGCGCGTGCTGAAGGCCATCTCCGGCGGAAACAGCCCCTTGCTCAGACCGGGCGACGCGCCCCATGCGTCGTCGTAGATCGCCTTGTAGAGCTGAATCTCCTTCCGGACCGTCGCCTCGTCAACGAGCGGCAGCAGCGGATGATGGAACGGAAAGATAACGACATCCATGCGCGGCTTGCCGCCGTTCGTCTGCCAGCCGCGGGCTTCACGAATCGACTGGTACCAGTTGGGTGAATAGCCGAGCTGATTTGCGGCGCCGAGGCTGAAGATGTTCTCGACGAGACCGCCGGAGTAGCTCATCTGCGCGCCGGCTTCAGGCGCCCAGCGAATGGCGTCCACCGAATCGCGCGTTCGGTATTGATAGCCCGCGACACGATCCGCCTTTCCGAAGATGTCTCGAAGGTCGTTCTCGGGATGCGCGGCGCCGGCGTCCTTCCGAAGGATCGACTCCCAGGCCCGCTCGTATCGATCGGCGCCCGAGGTCTGCGGCGCGGGCCAGTAGATGGGCTGCTCCATGTGCCAGAGATAGGTGAAATGAACGGATTCTGCTCGAACGGCGCCCAGCGATCCGGCGAGCCCCAGCACGAACGCCGAAACCAGCCACCAACCGTTTCCCATCCTGAGCTTCAACATGGCGCTACCCCGCGGAAGAATATAGTAAACCGTTTTACCCAGCATAAAAAAAGAATGCCGGGAACACAACGTTCCCGGCATTCGAGGTTTGACTGGATTGTGCGTGCGGCCGACGGGGCCACGATCGAAGAATCGATCAGCGCTTGATCCGCTGGCGTCCGCCGACGGCCTGAGGCGGCCGATCCTCATCGCCACCCGAATCACCGGTGTCGCCACCGCCGTCATATCCGCCGCCAAGCTCTCCGGAGGGCGACTTGGCGCTGACATAATCGTCGATTTTCTTGGAGCAGCCCGGGCACACGACGCCGCCATCGGAGTTGATCATGCTCGTGATCTCGTCACCCGACAGTTCGAACGCGTTGCCGCAATGCGGGCAGGTAAAGCCCTGCTTCGCCTGGGCGAAGGACGGATCCACTTCGGTTCCGCCACTTGTCGTCCACACATAGACGGCGATGCCGATCAACACGACGAGCACGCCAACCATTATCCCTGTGCGATTCATTTGAACACCTCGTTACGATGAACACCCATCAGATTTCATCGACGTCATCGTAAATCGCATCGGGCAGGCAGTCCATGCGGCCCCAGCTGCCGCGGATATAGACTTGTCCCGCGAAGGTCGTGCCCGCGGAATTGTGATAGGTGCCGAGGCCCATGTCGGCCGACGCGGCGTGGCCATCACAATAGCCCACGTCGAAGAAACCAAGCTTGCGGTGATAGCCCGTCAGCTCGATGTCGACACCACCCGGGGCGCCGCCGTAGAAGATGCACTCGGGATTCGAGAGCATCGTCTGAAACGCGCGGGATTCCATCCAGCCGATCGTCGCGGCCGAATCCGGAATTCGGCTCACAGGTCGGCCGTAGATGCCCCAGATCTTGTTTCCGCCGCCGGACGTGGCGAGGTTGTTCATGCGGAACGCCGTACCGTTTGCCGCGAAGTAGGGTTTGCCGGTCTCGAGCGGATCGAAGTTCCCCTGCGCAGGCGGCGGCTGATAGCCGAGTTCTTCGCCAGGGCACTGGAATTCCTTGAAGAAGCCGAAGTTGCCGGGTCGAATCGTCGACGCGTTGAAGTCGCCGGCGCCGTACATCAGCTTGTTGAAAGGTCGCGTGTTCGGCCCGAAATCATCCGGCCAGTCGGTAAAGGGCATCAGGCCGGGGCCACCGCCGTATTCGGCGTAGCCTTCACCGACATAGCCCCGAGCATTCTGGTGAATCGGACCGATGACGCCGCGCGGATCATCGTTCGCGTACGTCTGCGCCGTCTGCAGGATCGCCCGCAGATTCGACAGACACTTCAGGCGGTAGCCTTCGGCGCGAGCGTTTGACAACGCCGGAAGCAGAATGCTGACCAGAACGGCGATGATCGCAATGACCACCAGCAGCTCGATCAGCGTGAAACCCGCGCGACTCCGTCGGCGATTCTCGATGTTCATATTTCGAAACCTCCAATTTGGATTGACAACTGGATGACGCGAACGCGGCTGAGAATCCACGTTGGCGTGATTTGCGTTGGTCCACCACTTACGCGATCACCGGACGACCCATCCGCCGCACCGATGACACACCCTGAACTTCATGCCATCTATGTTAGGCGGCATTGGCCACCTGAGGTTTACGCTTGATCTTTGGCTGGAAACCTCGGCGCCGGTTTTTACCGGCTCCCCCCTCAAGCACGCCGTGCGACGATCAGGACCAAGCGCAAAGTACAATAATAGCCTCAAAGTGAACGCGGGCAACGCCTTTAGGATCGGGCATTCCGGGAATGAACCTAACCTTACTATATCAGCCGCTAGGTAAAACGTTTTATTTCACATTCCTGTGAGTCGAAATCGCTGGTCTCCCCGCTTTTTCAGGCGGTTCGGCCAACGGCGCCTGCGATCGCCTGGATTTCCCGCATCAGCGTCTCGAACGCCTGCGGCGTTATTGACTGAGCGCCATCTGTCATGGCGTGCTCCGGATCCGGATGCACCTCGATCAACAGGCCATCGGCCCCGGCGGCGATCGCCGCCCGGCTCATGGCCGGCACCATGTACGCGTGCCCCGTCCCCTGGGACGGGTCCACGACAATCGGCAGGTGAGATTCCCGCTTGATCGCCGGCACAATGGCCAATGGCAGCGTGTTTCGAACGTAGGACTCGTGCGTCCGGATCCCGCGCTCACAGAGAATCACGTCCTGATTCCCCTCGCTCATGACATATTCCGCGGCGAGCAGAAATTCATTCAGCGTCGCGCTCCAGCCGCGCTTCAGCATGACGGGCTTTCGGGTCCGACCGGCGGCGATCAGCAGATTGAAGTTGTGCATGTTTCGCGTGCCGATCTGCAGCACGTCGGCGTATTCGGCCACGAGGTCGACCTGGTCAATGCTCATGACTTCCGTCACGATGGCCAGCCCCGTCTCGCTTCGCGCCTTGGCGAGCAGCTTCAAACCGGCCTCACCCAGCCCCTGAAAATCGTAGGGATTCGTCCGCGGCTTGAAGGCGCCGCCCCGCAGACCGACGGCCCCCGCCGCCTTTACGGCGTTGGCGGCGGCCAGGAGCTGCTTTTCATTCTCGACGCTGCAGGGCCCCGCGATCACGGCCACTTTGCCCCCGCCGACAGTCGCGCCATTTCCCAGCGCGATCACGGAGGGCTCCTTCTTGACCTCGCGGCTCGCCACTTTGTAGGGCGCGAGAATCGGAACGATTCGATCGACCATCGGCGATCGTTCCAGCGCCGACATATCCACGCCGCGCTTGTCGCCGATCGCCGCGACAACCGTCCGATCGGTCCCAACGATCACGTGGTCGGTCAGCCCGAGTTCCCGAATCAGACCGACAACATGCTCCACATCCTGCTGGGAGCAGCCCGACTGCATCACAACGATCATGTCACTTTTCCCTGATTTCCGTGTCCATGACGGCTTTCCCCGCCTTCGCCCACTATCATAACTTCATCGTCATTCGCGCGGCCTTCGCCAACTCGAAACACGCCCCGTGCGTTTTCGCATTCCCGACCTTAGGATCAAATCGGGCCCGATTTTCGGAACCTGGCGTCTGCGCCGCGCGTCCAACCGGGCGTCGCTCGCAAAGGCGACACGGACAAAGCACGCCGAACAACCCTTCCAAAGGAGCTGAACCATGGTTTCGTCCACACGCCGATCGCCCCGATTTCTGCCGCTGCTGCTGGCGGCGATCACGATTCATCCGGCCGTCACCGCCCTGGCCCAGGACGACGAAGGGCCTTCCGTGACAGTCTATTCCAGCGCCGACGCGAGTGAATTCGATCCGCAGCGCTTCATCGCCCAGCAGCGCATGGGCGCCGACCCGTCGTTTGTCTGGCAGGTCCCCGGCTACGCCGTCGTGAAGGAGATCCGGACTGCGCCGCTTCAGGCCGGCGTCAACGAACTCCAGTTTACCGATGTCGCCGAGTTTATCGATCCGACGACCGTCAGTTTCGCGGATCTCTCCCACGCGAACGACACGGCGGTCCTCGAACAGAATTTCCGCTTTGACCTCGTCAGCCCGGCCAAGCTGCTGGATCGGTACATCGACCAGGACATCGGCGTCTATGTGCAGATGGGCGATACCACGGAACTCGTCGAGGGAACCCTGCTCTCCTCCGCCAGCGGCAGCCTCGTCATCCAGACGAAAAACGGCATCCGCGTCGTCAACGGGCTCGGCCAGTCCATCCAGCTGCGCGATCTGCCGGAGGGACTGATCACGCGGCCGACGCTCCTCTGGAAGATCGATACGAGGACCGGCGGCGATCACACATTCCGAACGTCCTACCAGACCAACGGCATGACGTGGCGGGCGGACTACAACATCGTCATCAACGAAGACAGCACCCGCGCCGATGTCGGCGCGTGGGTCAGTCTCCTCAATCTGTCGGGGGCGACGTTTCAGAACGCCCGCCTGAAGCTGATCGCCGGCGACGTGCAGCGCATTCAGCCGCGACCGCAGATCTACACGATGACGGCCAAGCGCATGCGCGGCGCAGAGATGGCCGACGCGGGCTTCGAGGAGAAGTCCTTCTTCGAATACCACCTCTACACGCTTCCCCGGCGCACGGACATCCCGTCCAACACGACGCAGCAGATCACGCTCTTCCCGACGGCGCACGACGTCGCCGTTGAAAAGACGCTTGTCTACTTCGGTCAGCCCCAGGCCGCCGGCTGGCGCTTCGGAACGCCGGCGACGTCGCGGGACCTCGGAACGAATTCAAACACGAAGGTGGACGTCTATCTCAAATTCAAGAACGCCGAGAACAATCAGCTCGGGCGGCCGCTTCCGAAGGGCAAGATCCGCGTCTATCAGCGCGACGACGCCGACGACACGCTCGAGTTCATTGGTGAAGACCTGATCGATCATACGGCGAAGGATGAGACGGTCCTGATCAAGCTGGGCCAGTCGTTCGACGTAGTCGGCGAGCGGAAGCAGACGGACTTCGAATCCTCGCAGGGAGCGAATCGAATCGTCGAGTCCTTCGAGATCACGCTGCGGAATCACAAGCCGACGGCGCAGAATGTCATCATCCGCGAGCCGCTCTATCGATGGAGCAACTGGGAGATCACGCGCAGGAGCGACGACTTCGAGAAGATCGACGCCCGTACGATCCACTTCCCCGTCAGTGTCCCGGCCAACGGCGAGAAGACGATCACCTACACGGTTCGCTATACCTGGTAGCCCGGGCGCCGGGACGACCCTCCAGACGGAATTCCAGGCTTCCGCCGGCGGCTCTTGTGTCCCGCCGGCGGAAGTCTCTTTTTGACGCGCCCCCGCCGCGCCGTGAGAGACGACCGAGAATCCCGTTTTTCCACCCATGGGGTTTCCGGCCGCAGCAAGTCGATGCGATAGTCCGCCACGCGTTGCGACGAAACTCTCAACAGGGAAACGGCCAGGGCTATCTCCCCCCTCCGGTGATTGACCCGGAAATAACGGATCGGGGATAATTCACGCCACGAACAGGAATCAGACGCCCGGTAACGCGTGATCCGTGAGACCGGGCCATGACAACTCCGATTCATCGAGGAGGGACTACCGCGTGGGCGCCACGATCGGTCAACTCAAACTCTTGGCAATCTCCACCTTCGTCCTCTGCGGCGGCTTCGCTCACATGCCCCTGGGGCCCGCGAACGACGAAAGCAAACCGGCGGAGGTCACGACGGCCCCTGTTGGGGACGTCCAGCCCCTCGACCTCACGGACGACGCGCCCGCGACGGACGCGGAGGACAGGACAGCCGTCGCCGTTGATGAGGCCGCCGCGGCGATCGACAACCTGCCGGACGAAAAGACGCCCGAGGCCGAAGCCGCCAGCAAGCCGGCCGATAACGTCCCCGAGCCTGAAAAAGCCCAGGTTGAAATCTACGCCCCGTCGGTCATCGCCCTGGCGCACGCGTTCGAGGACTCAAAGACCTCCGACCTCATCGACGCCGTTCGCAACGTCATGCCGAAGTCGGATGAAATGACGGGCGACGATCAGTTCGATTTCGCCGCGCTGGCGAAACTCTCCGAGCATATTCTGTCGTGGCCCGACACGTCGCTGACCTTCACGACGTTTCCGCAGGATCGGGATGGACGTCCGCGCTGGGCCCTGAAGGTCGACTGGCCGGCGGCCGCCGTGGCCGAACGTCTCGGCACGATTCTCGAAGATGACGCCGCCGGCAGGATCTTCGAGAACCTGCGACTTGTGGAGGACGACGGCGCCTGGCGGCTGGAACTGCCCGACATGGTGCTGGCCTGGCTGCGCCCCGCGGGGAGCGGCGCCATGCTCACGGCGACAGAGAACCTCGTTCCGCCGACGAAGGTCTACGGCATGGACGAAGTCGCCGACAAAAAGGGACGCTATCGCGAGTCGCGACTCTTCTGTCGTCTGAACCTCGATAGCGAGGACGAAGGGGCGCGCAACGCGATGTTCAGCGCCCTCGTCGGCGTCAGCTCGATCGACTACGAATTGCGACTCTTGAAGAATGGCGCCTGGCGCGAGATGTTCGTCGTCAAGTGGAACGCCATGATCGGTCTCGCCGCCAAGGCGGTTTTCCAGAAGACGAAGAGCAAGTTCGACTGCCCGAAGGACGCCTTCGTCACGGCCGTGCTGAACCTCGGCGCGATCTCGAAAAGTGCGCCGGAAGGCCTGACGGGCCTGCCCCAGGGCGTGATCGGATCGCGCACGACAGGTGAGATGGCGTTCTCCGTCCTTCCCGGCGAAGGCTTCCTGCCCTTCCCCGATGTTTATTACCAGTTCCGGACCGGCAAGCGCCACCTGATGGTTCACAAGATCCGCGACGCCATCAAGGCGGACGCCGCCAAACGCCGCGAAGATGATCGCCGCCCCGCCTGGTACGAGGAAACAGTCGACGGCCGGACGGTCTTCTGGAAGGACCCGTCGGCGGACGACGGCTACGGCCTCGCGCCGGCGACCTATCGAACCGTTGTCTTCTTCCATCCGCCGCTGACGGAGGAAGAACTGAAACACGACGGCGATGACGACGGCGCGGAAGGCGAAGACGGCGACACGAATGCCGACGGCGAATCACCGCGATTTGTGGTCATTGCGAACACGTCCAACTGGGCGGATGACGCCGTTCATAACTTCGAGAACCAGATCAGGAACGCTCGCTCTCTGCCGAGTTCGAAGAAGATGGACTGGCAGGCGCGCATCAACTGGGCGCGCATGTATCAGCTCGCCTATCCCTACGTCGGCCTGATGACGGGGATGACTGAGGACGCCGGGGCGCCGCCGGAACCGGCGGAAATCGCCAACCTGCTGTCGGATTCCCGCATCGACGTGAAGATCAGCGTCGGCGGCTTCCTGGCGCGGCACGTCGGCCCTGTCCCCGTGGGCGGTCTCTACATTCCGACCGTCGCCGCGTTCACGCTGAACGCCTCGGCCGATCCCGGTTCGGAAATCGCGCGCGAACAGACGGCCTGTCGCCGGCTCCGAGTCCTGCATCATCATTGCCGGCTGTTCAGAAAGGACTACGGCCGCTGGCCCGCGACTGTCGCGGAGCTGGATGGTTACGTCGATTTCGCCTCGCATCCCTATCTGCTGAAACTCCGCGAGAAGGACGTGGGTGTGTTTTCGCGATTCGCTTCCGCATTCACGATCGACAACGACGCGGCGGAGAAGAAACTGAATCGCTCAGACGACGAGATCGACGACACGCTCTACGAAATCGACTGGTCGAACAACGACGCCGACTGGAAGCTCAGGCTCCGGGAAGGTGAGTTTGTCAACTACGACACGATCTACATTGACGCCGACGGCCGGATCCATCGCGTTCCCAGGTCCGAGGAAAAGACGGCAAAACGCGATCCCAATGAGAAAGCCGATTCGGATTCGCCGAAACTGTAAACAACTGAACTGACCGATGAACGAAGCGTGGTTCCGATGGACTCGAATCGCGCAAAGCTGAGGAGACGGAAAATGCCGAGCAGCAAACTGGTTCGATACCTTGCCATGTTGTCCATCGTCACGACCTGCGTGGCAACGGACGCCTTCCGGCCGATCGCGGCGGCCCGCGCCGACGCGTTCGTGAATGCGGGCCCCGACGACGATGCGGACGCCGGAGACGACGCCGATGCGTCGGCGGACGACGACGAGAAGTCCGACGAATCCAAAGAAGCGAAGAATCCGATCAAGCGACTGGTCGAGATTCGAATCGACCCGTTCCTCGTCGCCGCCCGACAGCTGAACGTCCCCCTGCCGGGCCGCGTCAGCACGACGCAGGACCTGCTCGATCGGTTCGACAGGCTCGCCGAGGACGACGAAGTTGGCGGCATCCTGCTCGACCTTGACGGCGTGGGCCTTTCCACACCCGACATCGAGGAGGTCCAGCGCGCCATCGCGAAGTTCCGCAAGTCCGGCAAGACGGTTCGATCCTTCCTCAACAGCGCCGATCCCAATGGCTATCTGATCGCCGCCGGGACGGATGAGATCGCCATGGCGCCCTGCGGCATGATCGCCCTGCCCGGCATGGGCCGCGTCTTCCCCTTCATGCGCGGCATGTACCAGATGCAGGGCATCGAGTTCGAAGTGATCACCGCCGGCGCGTTCAAGTACCCCGGCTACAACACGAGTCGCGAACCGAACAAGTACTTCGTCGAAGAGTTCGAAGAGATCATGGACAGCCTCTTCGACGATTACGTCAGGACGATCGCCGACGGCCGCGGCCTGACGGAGGCGGAGACGAAGAAGATCATCGATCTCGCCATGTTCCAGCCGGAAGACGCGAAGAACCGCAAGCTCGTCGACGTCATCGCTTACTACGACGACTATCGCGAGCGGATCCTGCGCCGCGAGAAGTTCCGGAAGTCGGACGACGACGGCTCGGCCCTGGCGCGCATCACGTCCATCCAGGACCTGCTCACGCAGATCACGAAGGAAATGAAGAAGGCCCAGGACAAGTACAAGGAGGTCGGTCCCAAGATCGCCATCCTCCACGCCCGCGGACCGATCGTCGACATGAACCTCGGCTCCGGTCTCTCCTCCTCGCTCATCATGCGTGACGCGATGGTCAAGACGCTGGAAGAAATCCGAAAGAACAAGACGATTCGCGCCGTCGTGCTGCACATCGACAGCCCGGGTGGTTCGGCCTACGCCTCGGACATCATCTGGAAGAAGCTGCGGGAACTCGACGAAGAGAAGCCTGTCGTCGCCTGCATGGGCAGCGTCGCGGCCTCCGGCGGCTACTACATCGCGGCGCCGACGCGCCTGATCTTTGCCTCGCCCAGCACGATCACGGGCTCCATCGGCGTTATCGCGATGCTCCAGAATCAGGCGTCGCGCATCAACCGGATGGACGTCAACGTTTTCGAGATGAAGCGTGGCGAGCGCGCCCTGCTCGGCTCGGGCCATCGCGACATGACCCCCGACGACAGGAAGGTCATCCAGGACATGATCCTCGACACCTACGAGCAGTTCCTCGATCGCGTTGCCGAAGGTCGCAAGATGCCGAAGAATGAGATCCGCAAGATCGCCGGCGGTCGCGTCTATACCGGCCGCGACGCCCTGAAGATCGGTCTCGTCGATCGGCTCGGCGGCATCAACGACGCCGTCGCCGCCGTTCGGGAAATGGCCGACATCCCGCCGAGCGCCGAGATCAAGCTGGTTCACTATCCGCGACCCAGCTCGCTGGGCGAACTCGCCGAGAGCCTCTTCGGTCTGCAGGCCCTGATGGGCGCCGCCCAGGCCGCGAACACACCGGCGCAGTCGATCGGTCTCGATCAGCAGTTCCGCTTCTTCGGCAGCCGCGTGCAGCCGCTGTGCTGGACACCGATTCCCGACATGTCGGCCGTCTTCGGTCCGCAGTCGGAGGTCGAGTCGGCAATGGAACTCCTTGGAATTCCGCAGTCGAAGACGCCGGCCCAGCCGCTGCTCCCATAAGGAGCCCTGGCATTTTGTGAATGAACGAGGCGGGAGACGCATGCGTCTCCCGCCTTTTTTTGTTGACGTACTGGGATCAGATCAACGCGTGTCGACGCATCATCCCGGCGCCGCGGCGCAACCGGCCAGCACGTCGGCCGCCTCGGTGATCCGCCGATCCCCCACGACATAAACACGTTCCCGAATCGACAACGCCTCACTCGCCAACGGGATGGCGGCGTCACAGTCGCCCTGCGCGATCAGGACTCCCGCAAGCCCCAACAGGGCGTCGGCGAGGTTCGGATGATTCTCTCGATCGATCCCGCGTTCCGTTTCAATCGCCTCGCGATACAGCGACGTTGCCGCGTCGATGTCATCGCCCTTCGCAAGAATCCCCGCCAGGCGGATGATCGCCCATGACGTCATCGGCGCCCTTCGGCCGAAGCGCCGCTCGAGAACCTCCACCGCGGCGCGCGCACGATCGACCGCGCCGGGTTTGCCGAGCTCCTGCTCGACGACGGCCAGACGCATCGCCGCCACGGCGGTTTCGTGATGATCGGGACCGTGGCGCGTGAGACGAAGATCGTACGCCTCCGCGAGTCGCGCATGAGCCAGTTCAGGATCGCCGCGCAAGCGGGCCACATTCGCAAGACCTGTCAGCGCGACGCCCAGCTTCGGATGACGACCGTCGTCGATACCGCGCCAGACTTTTTCGGCGTCCAGAAAGAGCCTCTCCGCCTGGTCGACCTCGTTGAGCTCGAACAGGACACGCCCGCGATTCTGCGCCGCGTAGCCGCGCCCGGGCTCACGAATCGTCTCCAGATCGCCCGTCCATTCGACGTACACCTGCTCGAGCAGGGTTCGGGCCTCCTGGTACCGTCCCTCTTCAAGCAGAAACACGCCGAAGTCGTTCTTGATCAGCGAGTCCACGTAGCCCACGTTGCGCAGCATCATGTCCGCCGCCTCGACATAGAGCCGCTCCGCCTCCGACACATCGCCGCGCAGGCCAACGATGTCCGCCAGATCGTTCAGCGCCATCGCGAGCCGCGGATGCCCGCTTGGGAAGATCCTTCGAAACGACTGAATCTGGTCCCGGAAGTGCCGCTCCGCCTCGGCGTAGTCGCCGCGTCGCAGAGCGATTTCACCCAGATCCGTGAGGACGGAGACGACTTCGTAATGGTTGTCGCCCAACGTCCGTCTGAGAAGCGTCAGCGCCTCGTCCAGGATGGGCCCGGCGCTGTCGTAACGCGCCGCCTCGACGAGGAGACCACCGTACTCCGCCAGCGACTTGCCAAGCTCGCGGGGCTGTTGGGCGGCGTGAAGCCGACGAATCGCGATGGATTTTTCGCTCAGTGCGATCATCGCCTCGATATCGTCCCGGCAGAATCGCGTCATCGTTTCGTAGCTGTCGGCAACGGCCGGATCGTCATCGCCGAGGCGTCGCGTGCGGATCTCCAGCGCCCGCGCCGCCATCGTCCGGCACTGTTCGTAGTCGCCGCCCCGCGCATGAACCAGCCGATCGAGCGATCGCGCCACATCCACATGATCGTCCGTTCCGTAATACGCGAGGCGAATGTCATAGGCCGCCTGGTGCTCACGACGCGCATCCTCGTACAGACCCAGCGCCAGATAGCCATCCCCAAGGGCTTCGTGGACGCGCGCGCGGGCCTTCGAATGGCCCTGGACTTCCGTGTCCACGCTTGCGGCCGCCCGATCCAGCAGCACGCGCACCGGCACGTCGGTCCCGACTTCATACGGATCCAGCATCTCGAAGACGCTGGCGATGTACTGGGCAACGCGAATCGCATTGTCGCGTTCCGCAGCGATTCGACGCGACTGCACGGCGAACACGATCGACGCCGTCATCAGCGTGAGCGCGAACAGCGTCGCAAGGATCGTCAGCAATTTGTGGCGCCGGACGAAGCGTGACACCTGGTACAGAAGACGCGCAGGTCGCGCTTCGATCGGCAGTCCGGCGAGAAATCGCTCGATGTCATCCGCGAACGCGTCGGCGGATCGATACCGGCGTTCGGGCGACTTCTCCAGCGCCTTCAGCAGAATCGTCTCAAGGTCCGCCGGAATTGCGGGGCGCACCTGTCGTGGTTTCGCGGGTTCGCGCTCGCAGATCGTTCGAACGATTTCCGGAAAGGGCCGACCGCGGACGTCGTACGGCGGCTGGCCGACGATGAGTTCGTACAGCATCACGCCGAGGGCGTACACGTCGCTTCGCGTGTCAATCTCGTCCGTCGAGCCTCGCGCCTGCTCCGGGCTGAGGTAGGCGAGCGTCCCGACGACACCGCGTTCCAGCGAGAGCGAGATGGAGCCGCCGTGTTCCGGATCGAGCAGTCGGGCGAGTCCGAAGTCGAGCACCTTGACGGCGCCGCTCGACGCGATCATGACGTTTTTCGTCTTCAGATCGCAGTGCACGACGCCCTTCTGATGGGCAAACGCGATTGCGCGACACACGGCGACAAAGAGCGTCAGCAACGCGCGTCGATCGCTCGCGATCGCGCCGTCCAGCGTCTCGGCGTGCGTGTCGAGCGTCTGACCATCGATGCGTTCCATGACGAGAAAGGCAAGACCCTCGGCCGTCTGCTCGGCGTCATAGAGCGTGGCGATATTGGGATGGTTCAGCCGCGAGAGCGTGGTCAGTTCGCGGCGGAAGAGACGATCGTGGAGGGCGGCCGACGACGCCCAGTGCGGCAGCAGCTTCAGGGCGACGATTCGATCCGTCCGCAGTTGCCGCGCTTCGACGACGACGCCCATCCCGCCACGGCCGATTTCGCGAAGAACCTCGTACCCGGGAATGCGCACGCCCACGACACTCGTCTCAGGCGGCTGAGCGCAGAAATCGTGCAGCAGCATGCAGACGTCCGACGGCCCGCCGTCCACTTCTTCGATCAGACGATCGAAGGCGTCGGCCGCGCCCGCCTGATAGGCGGCGAGCGCCGACTCAATCGCGTCGGTCGGGATGCCGGAATCGTCAGCTGTCCGAATTCGCCTTGCTGTCATCGCCCTGTATGTCGCTCCGTCCCGTGATGTCGCGACGCAGCGTCCGCACGGCGCGCATCAGGAGCATCGAGGCCGCCGGCCGTGAGACACCCAGTTGCTCCGCGATCTCGGCCATGGAGATCTGATCGATAAATGCAAGCGTCACGATCCGGCGATACCTGTCTTTCAGACCGGACAGGGCCAGCAGGATCCGGCGAATCTCATCACGTTTGGCGACGCTGCCGCCCGGAGACAGACTGTCGGCCAGGATCGACGCCCAGAGATCGCTGTCGATCGACGCGCCGGCGTCCCTGGGCCTGGGATTTCGCTTTTCTTCGGCCGTCGCGCGCCTGATGTAATCGGCGGTTCGCCTCGACACGATGGTTGAGGCGAACGCCCGCAGTACGGCGGCCCGGGGTTCCCGAAGCGTCGCCACGCCCTCCAGAACGCCGATCAGGCATTCCTGAGTCAGATCGTCCACATCGTGCCGCTGCGACGGAGCCGGGGCGAGGCGCGCGATGACCATCGCGCGCACCCGCGGCAGGAGCTGCTCGCTCAGCCGCGTCCGGGCTTCCTCCGACCCACCGGCCGCCTCGGCAACGAGGCGATCCGTCCACTCTCCGCTTCCAAACTTCTCCACGGCCGCATTTTACGAGCCAGCGGAGTCCCGGTAAACGAATTCGGACGCTCAGCAAGCCTGACACCACGAACTGAGTCGCGTGGCGACTGATGGCGCAACGAAAGTCGCCTGAATCCCCCGCCGCATTGCCACAGGCCGAATGGCCCCCAATAAAAAATGCCCAAATAAAAAATGAAATCCACCCGTTGCGCCATGCCGGCGGAGCGGACTATTCAGGTGGGCTAAGAGAAAGGAACGCGGGCCGCCCAATGGATCCCCCCGGGGATCCACCGGCGGGCCTGGCGCAGATCCCATCGTACCCAATTACCTGAATCCTCCTTTTTTCAGTGGCCGGTCAGTCAACGAGAAAGGGAGTCTCACGCGCAGAGAGCGCCGCCATTCCTGAATTCGATCCGCTCGCGGCAATCATGACTGGACACGCGGGACGCGCAATCAAAGCCGTCAGGCCGCCGTGACGTCGGGCCCGGCGTCACTCCTGTCCAGCAATTTCGGGTCAAACGGCGCCCCGCATTCAGGGCACGCCGCCTTGTCCTGCCCCCGCAGGTCGTAGCCGCAGGGAATGCAGATCGGCACACCGCGATTCACGAGCGTCCGCCGAAGGCTCCGTCGAATCGGCGTTACCCAGAGCCGTATACCCATGTAGGCCATGATCAGCGAAATCAGCAACTGACAGATCATTTGACCGACGAATTCGCTGACTCGGCCTGGCGGCAGGAATGTCGTCGTGAGATACAGCATGACGCCGACAGTGGCGAGCACGAGGACCAGAAAGACGGAGGCAAGCAGGAGTGTCGGCCGCTGCGACTTGGCGGTCCGCAAGGCCTCTTCCTTTTGAAGGTCCGTGGGGAATCGCTCCAGTTCAGGCAGCAATTGGTTATCGATCCACGACATATAAGGGCCCGAGTGTTGCTGTTCTCCGGGCGCCGACATCGCCGATGGCCCTCCGTCAGTCACGACGTCCGGAAGAAGACGAAATCAGGCTATTGGAATGCTCCGCCGGACGCCAACTTCGGGGCGCATCGCGCCACAAACGACAACCACTCAGGGACCGACCAGCAGCGCTGCGAATCCCTGTACATCATTCACATCGACAGTCGTGTCTTCGTCGATGTCACCATTCCGGATCGAGCAGTCGGCGTACTGCGTCGCATAGGCGCTCGGATCGAGAATCGCCAGGACGAACGGCGCAATGTCGGCGCTATCCACAAGACCATCGCAGTTCATGTCACCGGTCTTCAGCGGCGTATTGAGCTGAATGCGCACTGTATTGGCGATTTCGTCGAGGAGAACCACATCCATTGCCGTGTCGTTGTTGACATCCACGATAATGCAGCAGCCGGGATTGGCGTCCGCCCCGAAGTTCTGGTCGAACGTGAAATTCCCAATTCCGTCGTTCACGAACGCCCGCCAGAAACCGCCGCCGAAGCTGGAGAGAATCCAGTCCAGATCGCCGTCACCGTCCAGATCGCCGAGATCCGTCGATACCGTATGCGCCCCGAGGTTGTAGATCGTCGGCGCGCTGAACGTACCGCCGCCACCCATCAGGATCGCCCCCGTCTGCGAATTGGCGTTCGCCGTCGTCGCATCGAGAAAACCGTCCAGGTTCAGATCGCCCAGAACAACGACCCATGTCGTGCCGCCCGACGCCTGCGATGAAACGAACGTAAATGTGCCGTCGCCGTTCCCCTTCAGCACAGTGATCGTCTGGCTGATCCGATGGCCGACAACGAGATCCATGATCCCGTCGTTGTCCATGTCACCGCCGGCCAGGCCATACTCTCCGTCGCCGCCCGCGTCGAACGACACGGGCGCGCCGAAGTTTCCGGTTCCATCGTTGAACAGAATCGACACGTGATTCGCAACGGCGCTGGCGCAGGCGATGTCGGCGTCACCGTCGCCGTCGAAGTCATAGGCGGCGATGCCGCGCGTCTGCACGCCGACCACCACGTCCTGACGGGAGCCGAATGTGCCGTCGCCGTTCCCGAGCAGGATGGACACGTCGGCCGTGTCGAAGTTGCCTGTCACGAGATCGATGTTCCCGTCATTGTCGAAGTCCGCGGCGCCGTTCGGGCTCGGCACGCCACCCACAGGCTGTGGTGGATCGAGCCGGGCGGCGAAGAGCCCCGAGCCATCGGCTGAATTGGGATAGACACGAATGTCCGACGAGTCCTCGCAGATGATCGCCAGATCGGCGAAACCGTTGCCATTGAGGTCCGACGCCTGGCCGCCGTAGATTCGCGCGGGGCCCGGCCAGCCCGTGCGCACGTCCCACGACTGCGACTGGGTAAATGCGCGCGTCGCGCGACCCGCCCGAATCCAGAACTGGTAGATGTAGCCCGCGGAACGCAGCGTGTCGCCACTGGTTCCCGCGATCGTATTCGCCAGTGTCACAGTGATCACATCGCCCGCGACGAAGTGACGGCTCGGCGTGAAGACGACGGTCTGGCCACTATTCGTCAACGTGAAGCCGCCGGTCATCGTGCCGGTGTTCGGCCCGAAAACGCGAAAGCTGCTGTTCGTGATCGTTGCCATATCGACGGTCTGGGAGAATGTGACTTCGATCGTTGTGTCGATCGGCGCCTGCGGCGCAAGTCGAAACGGGGCAAGGGCCGTGACGTCCAGGGTCGCGGCCGAAGCGGCGACGGCGTGAACGAGGATCGACAGGCAAACTGCGACTGCACTGCGGGCGAGCATCCGCGTGTCCTCCAACAGATGGGTTACGAGGTCGGCGCCTTTCCCATGGGGCCCTGGAAGACGTCATTCTACGGAATCGAAACGGCCCAACGCCAGAAAGCGAGCTTTCGAGTCGCCTCATCAGCGTCAATATCGGATTCTGGTGGTTGGATGCGGATTCGAGGCGGAAGATGGAAGGCCCCGAATTGATGTGATTGGAGACGAAGGGATTCGAACCCTCGACCTTCGCATTGCGAACGCGACGCTCTCCCAGCTGAGCTACGTCCCCGTAGAGCCCTTCACTATAGCAGATCGGCCGGGCGCGGCAACTGGGGACAGCCCCCCCTCAGGGGACCTCGCCACAAGCGGCGCCCGCCATGTCCGCGACCGTCTCGCGGGGCGATCACCCTACTCTGACAGCCGGAGGGCGTTTTCGATGAGACCGATGTAGGAATACGCCTGAGGCACATTCCCCAGGGCCCGGCCGCTCGGCGGGTCATACTGCTCGCTGACAGACCAGGTCGGTCCGACCAGATCGAGCATCACGGCGAAGAGATCCTTCGCCTTTTCCCGCTGTCCCATCAGAACATACGCGTCAATCAGCCACGAGGCGCAGATGAAGAAACCGCCCTCGACGCCCGGCAGGCCGTCGTCCGCTCGATAGCGATAGACCGTCGGTCCCTCGCAGAGCGACGACTCGATGGCCGCCACTGTCCCGGCGAATCGCTCATCATCCGGCGGCAACAGGCCGGTCGTGCCGATTGTCAGGGCGCTGGCGTCCAGATCCTCGCCATCGTAGGCGGCCGTGAAGGCGTTGACGTTCGCCTTGTATCCATGCTCAAGGACGTCGGCGGCGATCCTGTCGCGCAGCTCACGCCAATCCTCGCGATCGCGATCGAGGAAGCGATTGGCAACGCGGATCGCCCGATCGACGGTCATCCAGCACATGACTTTCGAGTGGACGTGATGGCGGCGCGGCTTGCGGATTTCCCAGATGCCGTGATCCGGCTCCGCCCAGCGCTTTTCGACGGCGCGGACCATCGCCTCCACGAGCCGCCAGTGATCCGAGGAAAGCGGCGCGTCCCGATCCGAAAGCAGCGACACGAGCTCCACGTTCGGTCCGAAGACGTCGAGCTGGATCTGGCGGGCGGCGCTGTTGCCCACACGCACCGGCCTGCTGCCGCAATACCCCGCCAGCTCGGCGACCTCCGCCTCAATACCGAGCGCCTCGCCCGCGACGCCGTAGAGAGGTGACAGCCGTTCCGGTGACTCACTGCGATCGACAATGCCGAGCACCCAGTCGAGGTATTCCATCGCCTCCGTCACACTGCCGAGCTTGACGAGCGTGGCGACGGACATGGCGGCGTCGCGCAGCCAGCAATAGCGATAGTCCCAGTTACGCACGCCGCCGATGTGCTCAGGCAGACTCGTCGTCCCGGCCGCGGCGACGGCGCCCGTGGGGCCATAGCAGAGCGCCTTCAGCGCCAGCGCTCCGCGTTCGACGAATTCCGGCGCCACGCTCGGCAGCGTGAGACGATCGGTCCACGCGGTCCAGTACGACTGCGTCAGGCGCAGGCGATCCGTCACAGGGTTCGCCAGCTCGCGGAGACTGCCCGTGCCGTAGCGAAGTTCCAGCGCGATGGGGCCGCCATTGAGTTCGACTTCCGCGATCGCGGATTGATGCGATCCTTCCGATGTGATGCGCCACTCGACGCCGGGTGCGCGGAGGACGATCGGGTCCAGCGTGTCTTCGACGACGAGACCGCCGTCGCGAATCGTCAGGTAAGTTGGCACGCGGCCGAAATCCAGACGCGGCGCAAACTCGATTCGCACCCGTCCCTTTCCCTCCAGAACGCGAACGAGATCAGAGCGTCCGGCCCGCTGGCCGGGCCGCCCCGCCGAGCAGTCGAGAAAGTCCGTCACGCTGAAGTCCCGCCACGACGTTTTGAGGACGAGCGATTTCTCGAGGTATTCCTGGGAGACGGGGGCGCTGTCATCCGCGGCGGCGACGGAGAAATGGCCGGCCGCGGGACCACCGAGAAGCTCGGCGAAGAGCGCCGGCGAATCAATGCGCGGCGTGCAGAGCCAGGAAACGCGCGCTTCGGGCGTCACCAGGGCGATCGTGCGCTGATCGCTGAGCATGGCGTGCCGCTCGATCGGAACCGCCTTCGCGCCCGCCAGCCATGCGCTGCGCAGCTCGCTCAGGCGCGCGAGCACGCGGGCCACATCGATCGGTCCCTCCACGCGGAAGGCCGCCGCGGACTCGCCCTCGCCGATCTTCACGCCGACATCGGGCCCGTGCAGCGTGGCAAAGGCGTCCTCGTCCGTCACATCGTCCCCGAGGAAGAGCACGGCCGAGGCGCCGACCAGCTGGCGGATATGCGACAGGGCCGTGCCCTTGTCGGTCTTCACGACGCCGAGTTCGACGACTTCCTTGCCATGTTTCGTATAGACGCCGTTCCATTTCGCGGCGCCGTTGAGAATGCGATCGACGGCCTGGTCCGCGGCGCTGCGATCGGCGTTGCGATAGTGAAACGCGATGCTGGCGGGTTTGACTTCGAGCTGGAACCCCTGGGCGCCCGAGGCGACGCTCTCCAGCTCCCTGAGCACCTTGCTCTGAAGGTGATTCGCTTCCGCCGACAGCGAAGTGGCGAAGTCCAGATCGAACTCGCTGCCGTGGCTGCCGACGAGGTGAACGTCCTCCGGCATGCCCGTCAGCTTGGCGAGATCCCCCAGCGCGCGCCCCGAGATGACGGCGACGTGCGTCTGAGGAATGGCCGCCAGCGCGCGCAGCGCGACGACGGCCTCCCGATGCGGCCGGGCCTGCGATGGATCCGTCACGATGGGCGCAATCGTGCCGTCGTAATCCGACGCCACGAGAAGAACCGGCATAGTCGCGAGCGCTTCGAGCGCCGCGTCGAGATCCCGCGCCATCATGCCGAGAGCGCCTCAAAGAAGGAACTGGCCCAGTCGTACACGTTATTCTCCTTGATGATTCTGCGAAGCCGTCGCATGCGCCGCGCCTGTTCCGTCGGGGACATCGTCAGGGCCGCGAACATGCGATTCGTCAGACCGTCGACATCGTGCGGATTCACCTGGAGCGCGTCCTTCAGCTCATAAGCCGAGCCGGTGAATTCGCTGAGCAGCAACACGCCGTCATCGTCGATGCGCGTCGCGACGTACTCCTTCGCGACCAGATTCATGCCATCCCGGAACGGCGTCACGACCATCACGTCCGCCGCCAGGTAGAGACCCACCAGCTCCTCGACGGGCATGCTCCGATGGAGATAGTGAATCGGCGCCACGCCGAGCTCGCCGAATGTCCCGTTGATGGCGCCGACGAGGCGTTCGACCTCGTCGCGCAGCGTCTGATACTCATCGACGCGTTCACGACTCGGCACGGCGACCTGGACGAAGACCGAATCCTGCAGCGTCGTGCGCCTGGACCTCAGCAGCTCGCCGTAGGCCTTGATGCGGATGTCGATCCCCTTCGTGTAGTCCATCCGATCGACGCCCAGAACGATCCGTCGTCTGGGGCCGAGCTGCTCCTTGATCTTCGCCGCGTGTCGCTGAACGTCCACGTTCCGCGCCAGCGTCTCATAGCGATCGTAGTCGATGGAAATCGGAAACGCCTGCACGCGAACGAGCCGGTCCTGATGGATCAGGTCGCGGGCGCCCGCCGCATCGGTGTATCGTCGACACAGGCGCGAAAAGTTCTGGGCGCCGATCTTCGTCTGAAAGCCGACGACATCCGCCCCGAGCAGACCTTCAAGCAGTTGCCGCCGCCAGGGGAGCTGGGCGAACAACTCCTGCGGCGGAAAGGGAATGTGCAGGAAGAAGCCGATTCGCAGATCCGGTCGCAGCGATCGCAGGATCGACGGAACGAGCTGGAAGTGATAGTCGTGAATCCAGACGACGCCGTTCGGCGCCGCGATCTCCGCGGCGATCGTGGCGAATCGTTCGTTCACGGCCTTGTAGGGCCGCCACCAGTGCCGATGGTAGCTCGGCGGTCGGATGGCGTCGTGATAGAGCGGCCACAGCGTGCTGTTGCTGAAGCCCTCATAGAAGTTCGAGATCTCGTCCGCCGAGAGCGGGACCGGGCAATTCCGAATGCCCTCGTGCGTGAAGGGCGCCGGCGACCAGTCCGCGGCCCCCGCCCAGCCGATCCATGTGCTCGGCCGCTCGCGCAGGATGGGTGTCATCGCCGATACGAGTCCACCCGGGCTGGTTTCCCACGCCACCTCGCCGTCTCGCTCGACGCGATGCACCGGCAGTCTGTTGGAGACGATGACTATATCGCTTTTATCGGACATTGAATCGGTGTACCGGGATGTTCAAATCGTCGCAAATCTCGTATTGACAACATGATACATCTTAGCCACTCCACCATCGATCGCAACAAAAACCCAAAATCCCGGTCCGCCCCGCTTCCTCGCTCGTGACAGGTTTGATGGCCCATCTGGTTGGGTCAGCCGCGAACCGACGCGACCAAGGAGCCTGTCATGACCTTTTCGACCCACCCGACACAGAAGACAGCACGCGTGATGGCCCTGGCGATGACGCTCACGATCTGCCTTCCGGCCAGCCGCCCCGCCTTCGCCCAGGACGGACACGACGATCACGTCAGCTGTATTCAGCTGAGCGAGACGAGCGCGATGCTGGTTGAGCCCGTCGAGCCCGAGATCGCCGCCGCGATTCATGCGATCGATCCCGGCGCTCTGGCCCGCTTCCAGCTCCAGGGCTCGCGGTGGATTTCGACGCGATCACAACTGCTGGTCGGGGAAGGTCAGCCCTTCACGATTACTTACAGCTTCGTCCCCGACGGCACGACGATTCCGGCGTCGTTCTGGGACATCGATCCGTCGGCGCGACCCTGTAACCTGTTCGCGACGATGGACGCCCAGTTCCCCGGCGGCATGGACGCCTTTCGCCAGAAGGTGCGCGAGGCGTTCGACGCGTGGGAAGTCGTCACGAATATCACCTACATCGAAGTCGATGACGACGGCGCGGCCTTTACCGTCGCGAACATCGGCGCCCCGCCCAGCATCCTGGGCGTCGGTCGCGGCGACGTCCGCATCGCGATGCGGGAAATCGACAACGGCGGCGTTGATACCGACGGGAACGGCTCGATCGATCGCAACGTCCTCGCCTACAACAGCTACCCCGGCAACGGCGGCGACATGGTCCTTGACGCCGGCAACATGGCGACCTTCGCCGACGCGACGAACGGCTTCCGACGCCTGAAGAACACGCTCACGCACGAGCACGGCCACGGTCTCGGTTTCCAGCACGTCATGCCGACCAACAACACGAAACTGATGGAGCCGTTCCTGAACACCAACTTCGATGGTCCGCAGGAAGACGACATCCGCGCCGCCCTGACGCTCTACGGCGATCCCTACGAGGCGAATGGAAACGCGACGGACGCGACGCCGATCGGCAGCGTCGCCCTGACGGGAACGTCGAGCATCTTCGTCGAGGACGCGGCGATCGAACGCGACGGCGCCAACGACTTCTACAAGTTCAGCGCCAGCGCCGGATCGCGCGTCGTCGTGGAACTGACGCCCGTCGGCACGACTTATCAGCATGGCGCTCAGCCGACGGCCGGCAATCCGAATCCCCCCCTCAGTTTGATCAACGCCCTGGCGGCCCGGAACCTGCGACTTCGCGTTCTGCGAAATGGCTCGGCGATTGCGACGGCCGACTTCGCCCCCGCAGGCGGCGTTGAGACAGCGGACGTGACGATCCCCGCCGACGGTCTCTACTACATCTGGGTGGATTCGACGTCGGACAGCGCCGAACCGCAGCGATATGAACTGTCGATCGTTCGCGAGTCGAATGGCGGACCGGAGATTCGCGTCGCCGCCCAGACGGGATCGGCCGTGAACATCGAAAGCGGCGTGAACTTCAATTTCGGCAGCGCCGCCCTCGACGCGGACAGGCACTACTTCTTCACAATCGACAACGATGGCGTGACGGATCTGCTCCTCACGGGCGCCCCGACGATCGAGATCGGCGGTCAGAACCCCCAGGACTTCGTCGTGAATCTCCAGCCGTCGGACACGAGCGTCTCGCCGGGACAGACAGTCGCCTTCAACATCGGCTTCAATCCGTCGGCGACGGGCTCGCGCTCCGCGACGGTCTTCATCGACAACAACGACGATGATGAATCGGACTTTCACTTCACGGTATTCGGCGTCGGAACCCAGCCGCAGCAGCCGATCAACGGCGAAGGCCTCATCCGTGTCTTCCAGGTCACGCCGAGCTTCCAGTTCGGCAAGGTCGAAGTGACGGAAGGCGGCTTCTCGGATTTCCCGGACGCCTTGGTCGGTGACGACATCGCCATCTTCTACGCCATCGAGAACCACGGCGACGGCGACCTGACGCTGACCGGCAATCCGCGCGTCGATGTCGTCTCGGGCGTCTCGGGCTTCAGTGTGCTGTCGCAGCCGAGCCAGTTCCCCATCCCCGCGGGCAATCCGGAGGGATTCGCCGAAACGTTCCGCATCCGATGGCGCCCGACGGCCCTCGGCACGAAGACGGCGCGCGTGTTCATCGAGAGTGACGCGGCCAATCCCGTCGGCCCGTTCGACTTCACGCTCCGCGGCGTCGTCATGGAAGAGCCCGTCGAGATCGAGGACTGCAACGGCAACGGCGTCGATGACGCGAACGACCTCGTCGGGAACGACTGCAACAACAACGGCGTTCCCGACGAGTGCGACGCGGACAGTGACGGCGACGGCGTACCCGACGACTGCGACATCTGCGAAGGCCAGGACGATCAGCGTGACAGCGACAACGACGGCGTGGTCGACTGCCTGGACGAGTGCCCGAACGACGCGGCCAAGACGACCCCGGGATCCTGCGGCTGCGGTGTCGTGGACACGGCGGACTGCGGAATCGAAACCTGCCCTGACGGCGACGATGACTTCGACGGTGTCTGCAACAGCGACGATCAGTGCCCGGGCCTGGATGACCTGGCCGACATCGACGGCGACGGCGTGTTTGACTGCCTCGACGCCGATATCTCGCCGGAAGATCCGGGAACACCGACAGACGACAACACGGACAACAACAACGCCGACAATCAGGACAACCAGAACAACAACGAAAACGGCGACAACGGTAACAACGACACGAACAACGACAACAACGACGACAACGACGACAACGACGACACGAACGACAACGACGGGAATGACAACGTCGGTAACAACAATCCCTGCGGCGCCGGCATGGGCGTCGGCGTGATCGGCGCCGGGGCGTTCGCCTTCGGCGGTCGCCGCCGACGACGCCGAGCGCCGCGATCGAACCGCCGCTGATCCCGGCGTCAGCGACGACAAGTACATCCAGACGTCTCCCCGAGTCCGGCGAAGATGGCTCCAGCCGGCTCGGTCCCGAGGCCCCGACGAATTGCGTTGATTCGTCGGGGCTTTGTCATATGCGCGGAACACGCGCCAGACCGAGCCGCGAGCGTCAGCGAGTCGGTCGCGCGACGCAGAAAAGACACGCGTCCCCAATGCTGTGGGCGAACGCGGCACAACGGCGTATTCGCGGCGCCTGACGAATCCGTTTGCGAACCGCCGCTGCGCCCGGCTGGGGATTCACCGGAATCGATGGTAGGCTGGGCGCCCATGTCCCAATTCGGCTTCGACATCAACGAGGAGAAGCGTCTCTACGACGAAGGCGTTCGGCTCTTCAACGAGATGGACTACTTCGGCGCCCACGACGCGTGGGAAGACGTCTGGCGCCAGGTACAGGATCGTCGCCGCGAGCAGTTCTACCGCGCGATCATCAAGGGCGCCGTTTCGCTCGTTCTGCTGCAGAGCGGCCGCGCTGTCGGCGTGCGCCAGGTCTTCGTCGACTGCATTGACGAGTTCAGGGGGCTTCCGGACATTTTCATGGGACTGGACATCCCGCGGCACATCGAACAACTGCGCCACGCCATCCAGCCCGCCATTGACGACCTGGAGACGCGCAAGGTCCTGATCGACACAGCGCGCCTGTTTACGATGGAGCTGCTTTACGATCCGTTTGCGGAGCCGAGGAACGGGGAAGGAACGACGTAGCCGACGCAGGACATCCGGCCCGGGCGACGCCAGACGTTCCGTCGCCCAAACGCGCGATCCCCGGAACGCCGGAATCTCACTGTGTCGATACGTCTTGATCAATCGCCGCGTTCGTCATGGGCGCCCGTCCGCCGCGAAAGCGGTCAGGGGATTCGCCGAACCAGATCAGCGCCTCATCCTCACAGATCTCCATCCGGGGACGCCATGTCATCACGCCGGCATTGACGATCAGATATCCGCCCCGGCCCGGTCTCGAAAGCCGCGCGATCCAACAGAGCTCATCGACAAAGGCGGATTTCATATCGAGAGGGAAGGGCGTCAGTTCGCCCCAGCCCGGTCCCATCAGCCCGCCGATCGAAAAGGGAAACCAAACGTCGATTTCGTGGGTCGCGTGAATCTCGACAACCGTTTCAACTCCGTCTTCGTGATAGAACTGGAAGTCCCTCAGCCATGCGGGACCACCCTCCGGCAGACGCATCAGGACGCGAAAACATGCGCTCCGTGGATCCGTCAGGAGATGAATGCACGACGCTCGCTCCCTGAATGAGATCGACAGAAACAAGCAGATGAGTTGGTAGACGGGATTTCCGGGGCCATGCTCACACCAAGATCGGCCATCACTCCGGAATTTCGGATTCGACATGACGTCGTCGAGTTCAATGATGCGCGGCCCAACAAAATGGCGAATCAACTCAGACACCAACCATTCAGGCGACGCCCGGCGTGCGGATTTACGAAGTGGCTCAGTCGCAACTTCGAAGCGGCCCCTTATGAGCGGTTGCGGACCATGGTGAGTTCGGATTCGAAATCTGAGATACGAAGTTGGAAATCTCAAATCTGAAATTCCAATCCCCAATCCCAGTCAACGCAATTCCGGCTTCAGCGGCTCAGCGTTCCAGCGCCAGCTTGTCGAGTGGTGTCGTCACCTGGATCGGGTAATTGCCCGAGAAGCACGCCGTGCAGTAGTTCGCCGCGTGCTCCTTCGCGCACGCGAGCATGCCCTCGTGTGAGAGATAGGCGAGGGAATCGACTTCCAGGTAGTCCCGAATCTCCTCGATGGTTCGATTCGGGGCGACGAGCTTCGAAGGATCGGGGAAATCGATGCCGAAGTAGCACGGGTATTTGATCGGCGGGCTCGCGACGCGGAGGTGAATCTCCTTCGCCCCCGCCTTGCGCAGGGCCCCCATCTTGCCGCGGGTCGTCGTTCCGCGAACGACGGAGTCCTCAACGACGACGAGCCGCTTGCCGCTGACGGCCTCTCGAATCACGTTCAGCTTCATTCGCACGGCCAGATCGCGTTCCTGCTGCGTCGGCATGATGAAACTGCGCCCCGCGTAGTGGCTCGTGGTAAAGCCGCGTCCGCGCGGGAGACCGGACTCATCGCTGAAACCGATCGCGGCGCATCGGGCGCAGTTCGGCACGGGGATAACGAAGTCGGCGTCCGCCGGCGCCTCCCGCGCCAGCTGCCGGCCGCTGGCCACGCGAAAGGCGTGCGCGTTCTGGCCGAAGACGTTGCTCGACGGATCGGCAAAATAGACATGCTCGAAGATGCAGTGGGCCGGCTTCACCTCCGACGCCTCCACGAACATGCGTGTCGTCAGGCCGGTGTCGGACAATGTCACGATCTCGCCGGGGGCGACGTCGCGAATGTACTCGGCGTCCACCATGTCCAGCGCGCAGGTTTCACTCGCAAAGACGAACGCGCCATCCGGCAGCCTGCCGATGCAGAGTGGTCGCAGGCCATGTCGATCGCGCGCGGCCTCGATGCGATCGGGAAAGATGAACAACAGTGAGAACGCGCCGCGCAAGTCGCGCATCACGGCGGCGAGCGGATCGGCGCTGTTGGCGTATTCGGGGCTGGCCAGCAGGTGCAGGATGACTTCGGTATCGCTGGAGGTCTGAAAGATCGCGCCGCGGGCCTCGAGGGCGTTCCGATGTTCGGCCGCGTTGACCAGGTTGCCGTTGTGGGCCACGGCCATCTGACCGAGGGCGCTCGTCACCATCAGCGGCTGCGAGTTGATCTCGCTGCAGGAGCCCGTCGTACTGTAGCGCACGTGGCTGATCGCGGCGCGCCCCTTCAGCGACTTCAGAACCTCGCCGTCGAACACCTGCGTCGTGAGCCCCAGCCTGGCGTGGCGCCTGAGACCCCGGCCGTCGCTGACGCAGATGCCGGCGGACTCCTGTCCGCGATGTTGCTGCGCGTAAATGCCGAGAAACGCGAGCTCAGACGCGTCGGCTCTGCCGTACACGCCGAAGAGGCCGCAATATTCTCGAATCCGTGAATCAGTGATCTGCGGGCGGGCCAATGGACGGCTCCGGGTCGGGCGATAAAGGGCTGCTCAACCAAAAGGAACAAGATAGACGTGATGGCCCGCTTCTTCAAGGCTGGCCCGATCATTCGGCGGACGGACCTGTGAGAATCAGTCTTCGTCCTCGAGCGCGTACTCTTCGGGATGGCGGCGTTCGGCGGCCTCTCGCTTGACGCGCTCCTCCTGGGCGTCGGAGCGGCGTTTGATCGTCCGCCGAATGACAAGATTGGCGCCGATACAGAGGACCATGCCGAACACGCCCGCCTGGTAAATCAGCAGAGCGACGAAGCCCGCCATCACGGCGGCGATGACCGCCGCCATGAACCAGCTGAACACGACCCAGATGAATCGGGCCATCTTCAGGGCGGCGTCGCCACGGGCGAAGATCCGATCGGCGGCCCCCGTCGACAACACGGCGGCAAAGGCGACGTAGGTCGTCGAGACCGGCAGCTTCAGGGCCGACGCCGTCGCGATCACGGACGCTGACACGCTCATGATGATCGAGCCGCGCAGCGGATCGTAGTGGACGGTCTTCCCCTGCGAATTGACTGTCACTTTCGGCGCCGTCGAGGGCTTCGGCGACGGACGAAGTTTGAGGATGATCTTCGCCAGGTAGATGCACCACTGCGGCGCCCACAGTCGGACCGTGGCGCCGGCGCTGCCGGTATTCACTTCGGCGCGCGTGACGCGCTGGGCGTGCTTCGTGGACATGCCGAGGACGAGCAGGATGCCGCAGCCAAAGAGCGCCCACTGCGGCAGGGCCGGCTTGATGGCGGCGGACAGCGACTCACCCGCGTGGTACGAATTTGTCAGCGTCACGGCCGCCAGGCCCGGCGCCGCGGCGTTGGCGAGGTCGTTCTGGCCGAAGGCGAAGGCCATCGCAAGCATGCCGATGACTGTCAGGACCGGGAAGAGCAGCTTCGCCGCCTTCTCCTGGTAGACCCCCAGAATCGCGCGACATATGCCGCCGAAGACGAGCCAGGCGACAAGGACGAAGGCGGTTTCGCCCAGCGAGATCGACTTCATCGATCCGATCTCGCATTGGACGATCCAGGCCTGGCCCAGCCATTTCTTGAAGGCGCCGATGATCGTCACCTCTTTCATGCCCTTGACGACCATGAAATAGGCGAGAATGGCCAGCAGTCCGCCGGCGATCCAGACGCCGACACGCTTGGACATTCTGAGATCGGCGCTGTCAGGCCCCATCAGCCATCGCGAAATTCGCATCAGGATGTAGCCGAGAATCGCCGAGAGGATGATCGACCAGATGATGCCCTGGATGACGTCCCCCGCCTTGTCCCAGTTCACGGGGTCCTTGCCTTCGACAAAAACCCAGCCCATGAAGAACGACGCCCCCAGCAATTCGAAGACGAGCGTCATCGTCGTGCTGACAGGCATGCCGAAGGCGGAATAGCTGTAGAGCAGAATCGTGTCGACGACGTACACGGAGATGTAGATCGTCAGCACCTGTTTGTAGAAATGGAATTCGGCGGGGTTGAAGATGCCCTTGCGGGCCGTATCCATCACGCCGGAGGAGAGCGACGCGCCCAGCACCACGCCGATGCCGGCAACGAGGACGGCGCGTTCGCGGGTCAGAATGCGGGCGCCGAAGACGGCGTTGACGATGTTGGCCGCGTCGTTTCGACCGACCTCAATCGTATCCCACAAAAGCATGCCGACCGCCAGAATCAGCACGCCCCAAAGGAACGGCTCGCTGATCGCCGGCTCGTTTAGCACCTGGGCCAATAGCACGGGGCCGCTAATAACTGTTCTCGCCGTTAACGCCTGCGACGGTCCTTCGCGGCCTCATTGCCCGCGACGAACGTCACTCCACACATTCGCGGCAATCCCTTGCTGCGATTCAATCACGTCCGCCATCACCGACGTCGGTCGGTGGCGTTCACTGCGACAGCATGCGCCGCATGCGATCGGCCATCTTCTCGATGTGATTGGCGACTTCTCCCATCTCAAGGAAGATGCGCCACCACAACATCAGATCCGACGGCTTCATCGAGTCTTCAAGGGCGAACAGCGCCTTGCTGACTTCGTATTGCTTCTTATCCGCTTCCCACTCGGCCCGCTCGACACCGCGAATCAGGTCGAACATGTCGCCGGCCTGCGCCGCGTGGAAGCCCTTCTGGACCAGGTCGCGGATTCTGATGTTCATCTCGCGGGCCTTGCCGTCCACCGCCATGACACTGTCGAGATACTCGACAAGATTGTCTTCCAGGCCCTGCGGCAGCCTGAGCCGCTTCAGGGTCAGCAGGTACGCGATGTTCTCCACCGCGTCCGCGACATCGTCCTGAAGCTTCAGGTACCCCAGCAGGTCGCCGCGATAGACCGGCAGGAAGAAACTCCGCGGAATCTCCTGACGAATCTCGTCCTTGATGAGGTCCGCGGCGTGCTCGGTCTTAAAGACTGTCTGCGCCAGCTGGTCGAGCGTTGCGTAATCTTCGTCACGAACCGCCTTGAACATCGGCCGCACGAGGTCCACGCATTCGCGAACCTTGTCGTAGTGATGCAGCAATGGCTCAAAGGGCGATTGTTCGAACAATGTAGCGATCCGTACCATGGGCTGTCTCCCTCCGCCCGTTGGACGGCGAGCCGGACAGCCGTTCGCGCCGACAGGGGCGCCCCCCCTGCGAAACTCGTGCGCGAAGCGTAACCGCCGGATCAGACCGAGCAAGCGACGTTATATGAATATTATGTTAATGGCTGTTAGCCTTTAGTCCAGCGGCACTTAAATCGGACCTGCGGGCAAACCGCGCCGACGCGACGCCGCCGACGCGCGCCATCCGGCAGGAATGTCGTCGCGATCCACGTGAGGCGTCTTACGAATCCGATCGCGTGCGACGCATGCCTCGCTCCATCCGAATGCGATGCCGCTTCGTGACGGAGTCCATTTCCAGGAATCGAAAGTTGATCAGCTGGACGATGACGCCAATGCTCGCGGCGATCAGGCTCATCGCCATCAGCGTCGCTGAGGTCAGCATGATGGCCAGACGCAGGCCCGAACCCGCCGGCCACTCGCGCATCCAGATCGTCAGACCGCCGGCGACACTCAGCACGAAGAAGAAGATGCCCATGCCGCCGAAGAATGTCAGTGGCTTGTAGGATCGGAAGAGACTCAGGATTCGAAACAGAACGCGGAAGCCATCGCGGAAAGTACTCAGCTTGGACTCGCTGCCCTCGGGGCGCTCGCGATACTCCACGGGAATTTCCCGAATCACCCAGCGGCGATAGAGACACTGGATTGACATCTCCGTCTCGATGTCGAATCCGTAGGCCATGATCGGAAGATTGAGCGCGACTTCGCGGCTGAATGCGCGATACCCACTCATGATGTCGCCGAGATTCGCCCCGAAGATCCGGTTGACCAGATCGCGAACGAGCTTGTTTCCGAAGACGTGAAACGGCCGATAGGCGGCGGCTTCGTCCACGGCCTGTCGAAGCCCCACGACCATGTCGGCCCGGCCTTCGATAACCGGCGCGATCAGCTCCGCCGCCCGATCGGCCGGGTACGTGTCGTCGCCGTCCACCATCAGATAGGTGTCGGCCTCGATCTTCTCGAACATCGCCGCGACGACGAATCCCTTGCCCTGCCGCTTTTCGGCGTACACGACGGCGCCGGCGCGACGGGCGATGTCGCCTGTGCCATCGTCGCTGTTGTTATCGAAGACATAGATCGTGGCGTCCGGCAGCGCGGCGCGGAAATCCCGCACGACCTTCTCAATGGTCGCCGCCTCGTTGTAACAGGGGATCAGAACGGCGACGTTCGGCGACGCGTGTGTGATTTCTGACATCTGGCTCCGATCACGCTGCAGTCCACTGTCGATCGCGTCTTCCACACGACGTCGCCGCCTCGCGAAACCCCTTCGCCGGCGCGATCGACTCGGCGTCTAGCATCCAATCCGCGAACCCTCGTGTCAATCCGGCGACGCCCGGCGCCAATTCTCGCGACAATCCCAATTGCGACGCGAAACTCCGCATTTACAATCGCCCGATCATGACTCGGACCCTCCTGGCCTGCACGATCGGCGCCGCCTGCGTCTTCGGATGTGGCGACAGCAACTGGAACCTCTTCGGCGCCTCCGGCGGCGATTCGAAGAACGCCGCGGTCGACGACGCGCTGGCGGACTACAACGCCCGCATGCGCAATGAATCGCGAAGCCGCAAACGCTTCGAAGTCAGCGATGGCTCGTCGCCGCAGAGCGACACGGCAGCTGCGGACGCCCCGATACCGGAATCCGACACGCTCGAAGTGCTCGATCAGTACATCACGATCGGCGACGTGCTTGATCCCATCCGCCCCAGGCTCGAGGAAATGGCGAGCTCGATGCCGCCCCGCCGTTACTACGAGTCCGCCGCGGAACTCGTCCGGGCAAGTCTCGTCGAACTCGTCGCGACGCACCTGATCTACCAGCGCGCCGTCAACGAACTGCCCGACAACTTCGAACCGCGCATCGTCAAGGCGATCGACCAGCTGGAACGCGAACGCATCAGCAGGGAATTTGAAGGCCTCGAAACGAAGTACGAAAACCATCTCGCCGCCCACGGCGAAAGCCGTGAAAAGATCCGCGAAAAGCTGCGCCGTGTCGTGATCGGCGAAAGCTATCTTCGGGAACAGCTCGTCCCGCTGATCGCCGAACCGCGGCGCGAGGAGATCGAGCATTACTACCGCGATCACAAGTCCGACTTCACGACGGAACAGCGCCGCGAACTGCTCATGATCGATGTCCCCGCCGCCACGTTCCTCGATCGCAACAGCCCCATGCAGCGGGAACAGCAGGTTGCCCTCGCCATGCAGCGGGCAAAGAACACGATCGCCGACGCCAGGCGCGAACTCGACAGCGGCGTTCCGTTTGACGCCGTCGCCCGGAAATACTCGAAGTTCAAACAGAACGACGGCGGAAACTGGGGGTTCATCCGTGAACCGCTCGCCTCGCGCTGGGAAGTCCCCTCGCGGCGATTCTTCGAGCTGGCGCCCGGGCAGGTCAGCGAGATCATCGAGACGGAAGACTCCTTCTTCATCGTCAAGTGCGGAAACGTCGAGGGCGGCGTTACGACGCCCTTCGCTGAGGCCCAGCCAATGATCGTTCGCGACATCAAGAATGCGCGATTCCGCAAGCTGAAGTCGGAGTTTCTGCAGAAGGAGCTCCGCAAGGCGAATATCGGCGCGATCGAGCCCTTCTTCCGTCGTGCCCTTCGGCAGGCCCCGCAGCCGCGATACGCCGGCCGCTGAGCCGCGCCCGCCCGGACCTCACCAGCCAACAACCCGCCTCCGGCCCCCCCTGCGTCCCGCCGGCCGTCGGGCTACAATGCGTTCAGACCGCTGAAGAAGGACGAATCAACATGCTCCACATACCGATCCTGCGGAACGGAACGCCCTACGAGTCCGTTGAGAAAATCGAACTCGTTCATTACGCGACAGGCGAACCCGTCGCCCTCGTCAGCCAGGCCAACTCGGGCCTCGTCTCCCGCGACATCCACCGCATGGATCGGGACGTTCTTGAGTCCTTTACCTGCGACGAACTGATGGCGATGAGCCGCAGGGCCGGCGAACTCTTCATGAGCGCCGACCTGCCCTGCGGCGACGCGTCCCATTCATTCGACGACTACATCCGCCACCTGTCGGCGACGACGGGCATGCCCGTCAGCTACTGCCGCGCCAACGCGAAGAAGATCTTCCGGATCTTCGACGAGATTCAGCGCGTCATCGCCGGCCTGACCCGCGGATTTGACCTGTCGATCCTCGATCGGGGCTACGGCGACGACGAAGGCCGAACGCTCAGCTTCTATCGCGAGGCGAACTGCCTCGGCGCCGTTCTGCCGAGCAATTCGCCCGGCGTCCACGCCCTGTGGATTCCCGCCATCGCGCTGAAGTGCCCCCTCGTCCTCAAACCCGGCCGCGAAGAGCCCTGGTCCCCCCTGCGGATCATCGAGAGCTTTAAGGCCGCCGGCGTTCCGGCCGAGGCGTTCGGCTTCTATCCCACGGATCACGGCGGCGCCGGA
>Ga0116152_10000096_pt1 | contig 63341 bp, 53 predicted proteins | sample AD_UKC119_MetaG_FD_89894 | JGI IMG/M metagenome (GOLD analysis project Ga0116152, IMG submission 89894) | Active sludge microbial communities of municipal wastewater-treating anaerobic digesters from Hong Kong - AD_UKC119_MetaG | ecosystem: Engineered > Bioreactor > Anaerobic > Digestate...
ATTTATCGGATTTGCCGGCAAGGTCGGATGGGGTTTTGGATTTTCCGGCATGTGGATCGGGGTATTTAATGCACTTATTGGTGTTTTGGGCGTATGGGCCTTGCTTGGCTGGCGGATTAAAAAAATATCAATGGAATATGGCATATCCACCATGAGCGAGTTTTTTGAAAAACGATATTACAGTCCGGCACTTAAAGTTTTCACACCCATTATCATATTTGTATTCATGCTCCCCTACTCTGCTGCGGTTTTTATCGGGCTTTCCTACCTGTTCACCGCCTCCTTTCCGGGAATTGAATACTGGCATGCTGTATTGTTTATTGGCATTTTCACCACCATTTATTTGGTGATGGGCGGCTATAAATCAATGGCTTTGATTGATACCATATTCGGGATGATCATGACCGTAGGGGTATTGGTACTTTTATTTTACACGATTCATGCAGGAGATGGGATTGGAAATATTTCAGATACGCTCAAATCCATCGAGCCCAAACTAACCGGAATCGTTGGCCCGCCGGGCTGGTGGCCATTACTATCACTGGTTGTTTTAACAAGTGTGGCGCCTTTTGCCATGCCGCAATTAATTCAAAAGTTTTACGCCATCCGTGATCGTAAATCGGTTCGAATCGGGATGATCGCTTCCACCTTTTTTGCCTTTCTGATCGGGGTGATCGCCTATTTCCTGGGATCAACAACACGCGTATTTTTAAATTCGGCCGAAACACCCAAAGCTTTCCTGGAAAGCGGTGCTCCCAATGTGGATGCTCTGATGCCCGAGCTACTTACCAAAATTATCCCGGAATCACTTTCGGTGGTTATCCTGTTATTGATCCTGAGCGCGAGTATGTCAACGCTCGCGGCGCTTGTATTAATTTCAAGCTCCTCGGTGATCAAAGATTTTTATGCAGGATTGATCAACAAAAACACCTCCGATCAAAAACTAACCCTGCTCATGCGCTGGACAAGTGCCATTTTTATTTTGCTTTCAATGATCATCGCCTTTATGAAACCGGATACCATTGTGGCAATTCTTGGGATTTCATGGGGGGCAATTGGTGCGGCATTTTTAGGCCCTTTCATCTGGGGATTGTTCTGGAAACGTGCCAATAAATATGGCGCGATCGCATCTGCTGTTGTTGGATTGTTGACCTGCCTGATCCTCTATTTTACCGGTATGCCATCGCCGCAGGCCGGCACCATTGGAATGGGGGTTTCTTTACTGGTAAATCCACTGGTGAGTTTGGCATCTAAATAAATTTCTATTTTGCTGTTTGCATTCAGCAAAATTTATTATTTTTGCTGTTTACATAAAGCATTTTTACGCTTTATTGTTAAATGCATAAAGCAAAATGGAAAAACTTTTTATTAAATCCAGGGAAAAAGTAAAACTTGTCAAAACCGGTTTCATTCGGTATTTGATGAATGAAATTGACTGGAATGATCGGATGATTGGCATTAAAGGCGCCCGCGGTGTCGGAAAAACTACCTTACTTCTTCAAATTATTAAAACTCATCTGCAAAACGAGAAAGTTTTATACATTACACTGGAAGATCTTTATTTTACTGAAAACAGTCTTTACACATTAGCCGAAGATTTTGTAAACCATGATGGCAGGTATTTGGTAATTGACGAAGTTCACCGTTATCCTGACTGGGCTAAAGAGCTTAAGCTCATTTATGATGATTTTAATTCGTTGCGAATTATTTTTACAGGTTCGTCAATTCTGGACATTATTCAGGCAAGAGCTGACTTAAGCCGAAGGGCCGTAGTATATACGATGCAGGGTCTATCTTTCAGAGAATATCTAAACTTTTCCAAAAATCTGAATTTACCAAAATATGATCTTACTCAAATCCTTGAAAATCATTTAACAATTTCTGATGAAATCATCGCTGGCATTAATCCAATTCCTGTCTTTGCAGAATATCTTAAAATCGGGTATTATCCATATTTTATTGAAAATGAATCAACTTACCTGTACAAGTTATCCGAAGTAGTTAACCAGGTTCTTTCAACAGACTTGACGGTGATAAAAAAAATCCTGCCGGATGCCATTCCCAGGATCAGAAAATTGCTCTATGTAATCAGTAATTCTGTTCCATTTAAACCAAATGTGAGCAAACTCAGTGAAATCAGTGATATTTCAAGAAATACACTTATCACCTACCTGCAGTATTTGGAAGAAGCCAATATCCTGAATCTATTGCATAGCGATTCGACAGGTACCGGTTATCTTCGAAAACCGGAAAAAATTTACCTGGAGAATACCAACCTCCAATATGCTATTTCAGACAAAGAGCCCGAATCCGGAAATTTACGTGAAACCTTTTTTATAAATCAAATTAAGAAAAGCAATCATATAACTTTCTCTCAAACCGGCGACTTTAAAGTGAATGAAAAATACTTTTTCGAGATTGGTGGAAAAAATAAAACGAGAAAACAAATTGCAGGAGTTGAATCCTCATTTATTGCTGCTGATAATATTCAATATGGTTTTGAAAATAAGATTCCTTTGTGGTTATTTGGATTTTTATATTAAAACTTCAACCCAAAACTTGCATATATAAAAGGTATATCTCCTTCGGAGAAGTAGCGGAAAGTGAGGGCAGTGGTGAAAGGTTTTACCGGTTCGTACTGAAATCCTATGATATAATAGTTGGTTCCTGCTGTGGATTCATTTGTTTTCAAATCAAGATGGTCCCAGCGCCCCATCGCCTGAAATTTTTCAGTTAAAATAACTCCCGTATAAATTGAAAAGCCATAATAATCAGTGCCATTTTGGTAGCCGTAATTAAAAACATAGGTGTATTCTCCTCCAATTCTGAAATGATCGAACTTGTACCCCGCAAATCCTGAAATCACTGATTTATCTGCAAAAGCAGCGCCGGTATCGCCGGTTGGGCCGTAATCGATGTAAAGCTTCAGGGTTAATTTTTCTGTGGGGGAATATTGAATGTTATTGGAAAAAATGAACTTACCGTTCATATCCTGATGCCGGAAGGGCCCTTCGCCGTTCACAACAGAAAACTGGTTCACAAGCTTGTTTTTCCAGGTATAATCAAGTTGTGCTCCAAAATCGGCCGGCATACCCAGTCGGAATTTTTCCTGATAGGTTACATCCACATAACGATAGCCCCAGAATTTATCCTGGAAAGTAAGGTATTGCGTATTCAAAAGCTGCCCCACCCGAAAGGTGAACAGCTCGCTCATTTTCCATTTGATCTCGGCCATTTTGAGGTAGGCTGTGTATTTACTCCCTTCAAAATAATTGTAATTCATAGGATTTCCTGCCGAATCGCTGATGGAGTAAAAATTGGTGGTGCGGGTTACATCGTAAATAATGATCGCGCTGAGTTTATCATCAAACTGATGCCGGAATCCGATAATTCCCTGGTTAAAATCAAAGGCAGCTTTCGGCTGGTAATTATCGTTTAAGGTGTAATGAAAATCGGTATAAATTTGTCCAAAGGCATAACTTTCCTTTGGCTTTTCAACGATTTGCGATGTGTTCTGAGCAAAAAGTATAATCGGGAAAATGATCAATCCGATAAATGATAACCTCCTCATAATTTTAATGTTGGTATGCAAAAGTATTTGAACTTTATGAATTTACCCAACAATCAGGTAGTTTATACCCGATTTAAACAAGAAAAGAAATGTTGATAAAACCCGATTTTGTAATCAATTTTTATATTTTTGACTCCTCATGTTATTTATTTAACAAAACACTGTGCAATGAAAGACACCCCCATCAATTACCAGGTCGTTACCGAAAAAATAGAAGCAAGTGGTATAAGCAATATTGGCACCGCAACAATTCGTGAAATCAAAAAGCTGATTGATCAAATTGAAAAAGCCACCGGCGAAAAATTCATCAGGATGGAGATGGGGATACCCGGTATGCCACCGGCACAAATCGCCATTGAAGCAGAGATAGAAGCATTGCACAAAGGTGTTGCAGCTATTTATCCGGATATCTATGGCATTCCGGAATTGAAACATGAAATTTCAAGATTTGTAAAGTTATTCCTGGATATTGATGTGGACGAGGAAGGTTGTATCCCAACCGTTGGTTCTATGATGGGCGCCTTTGCTGCATTTTTAACCATTAACCGCATGTATGCCGACCGTGAAGGCACGCTGTTTATCGATCCCGGATTTCCGGTGCAAAAGCAGCAGGTACGGGTGCTCGGACAGCAATATTATTCATTTGATGTTTACGATTACCGTGGAGATAAATTAAGAGATAAGCTGGAATCATATCTTTCCACTGGCAAGGTATCGTCCATTTTGTATTCCAATCCCAATAATCCCTCGTGGATATGTTTTACAGATAAGGAACTGCGGATAATCGGAGAGCTTGCCAACAAATACAATGTGGTAGTGATTGAGGATCTGGCCTATTTTGGAATGGACTTCCGTAAGGATTACAGTCAGCCCGGACAGGCGCCCTATCAACCTACCGTTGCCAAATATACCGACAATTACCTGCTGCTGATCTCAAGTTCAAAAGTATTTAGTTATGCCGGGCAACGCATCGGAATGATGGTAATTTCTGATAAACTGTATAACACCGTTGCACCCGATTTAAAACGGTTCTATAAATTCGACAAGCTGGGTCAGGCGATGATTTTCGGAACCGTTTATTCCATCAGCTCCGGCACTGCCCACACTCCGCAATACGCATTGGCAGCCATGCTCAAAGCTGTGAACGACGGTAAATATAACTTTGTGGAAGTGGTAAAAGAATACGGTGAAAAGGCCCATGTTATGAAAAAGATGTTCACCGATAATGGATTTAATATCGTTTACGATAAAGACGAAGATAACCCCATCGCCGACGGTTTCTATTTTACTTTTTCCTATCCGGGATTTACCGGCGATGAACTCTTACACGAGCTCGTTTATTACGGTATCAGTGCTATTTCACTGGCCATTACCGGCAGCGAAAGACTGGAAGGAATCAGGGCCTGTGTATCACTTATCAAAAAAGAACAATTCCCTGAACTGGAGTATCGGTTGAAAAAGTTTCATGAGGACCATCCGGTATAGCCATTTTATTTATTTGCAAGGCTTCTGAACCCACAGGAGGATTATTATATAAATTTATAATTTAAACTGGGTTTAAATTGTATCGAAAACATCTAAATAAATCAATTCAATTTGGTTTTATTTCTATTAAATTCCTTAATTTCGGCGATTGTTATTTCACAAACAACAGAATTTAGAGATATAGCATATGGCAAAAGTAAAAGGAGATATCGTAGTTGATATTGAACGTTGCAAAGGCTGTGAAGTATGTATTGATACCTGCCCCACGGAAACCATCGCTATGGTGGATGCTGTAAACGGCAAAGGATATCATTACATGCAAAACATTAACGATGCCTGCACGGGCTGCACCAATTGCGCAATTGTATGCCCCGACGGCGTTATCACAGTTTACAGAGTTAAAGTTTAACTTCAGAAACACAAAACAAGATATGGAAAAAGAGCTCAGATTAATGAAGGGTAATGAAGCCTTTGGTGAAGCTGCCATTCGTGCCGGAACGGATGGATATTTTGGATATCCAATCACACCTCAGTCGGAGGTAATGGAATACCTGATGGCCGAAAAACCGCACGAGCGCACCGGTATGGTTGTGCTCCAGGCCGAGAGTGAAGTTGCTTCAATAAACATGTTATACGGAGGTGCAGGATGTGGTAAAAAAGTGATGACTTCATCATCAAGCCCCGGTATCAGTTTAATGCAGGAAGGAATTTCATATATGGCAGGTGCCGAATTGCCCTGCGTAATTTTAAATGTGGTTCGTGGCGGACCAGGACTGGGAACCATCCAACCCTCACAATCCGACTATTTTCAGTCGACCAAGGGCGGCGGACACGGGGATTACCGGTTGATTACCCTGGCACCCTCATCGGTACAGGAAATGTATGATTTTGTAGGTCTGGGATTTGAAATGGCTTTTAAATACAGAACTCCTGTTTTAGTGCTATCCGATGGTGCCATTGGTCAAATGATGGAAAAGGTGGAAATTGATGCACAGGTACCTCGTCTGACGGAAGAAGAGATCCGTGAGAATTATCCATGGGCAACAACAGGTCGTTATAAAGGTCGCGAACGCAACATTATCACTTCGCTGGATCTGGATCCTGCTCGTCAGGAACGCCACAATGAAGCATTGCAGCGGAAATACAGAGAGATAGAAAAGAATGAAATACGATTTGAAAAAATCGGGTGCGATGATGCTGATTATCTTTTCGTAGCTTATGGAACCAGCGCGCGTATTTGCCAAAAGTCAATGCAATTGGCGCGCGAGAAAGGAATTAAGGTTGGAATACTTCGCCCCATAACACTCTTCCCATTCCCCTATGCTGAAGTTGAAAAAATGGCCGAAAAAGTAAAGGGAATTCTTTCCGTGGAGATGAGCGCAGGTCAAATGGTTGAAGATATTCTGCTTGCAGTGAAAGGCAAAACTAAAGTTGAGCATTACGGACGTATGGGAGGGATCATTCCTGCACCAGGCGAGGTGGTGGATGCTCTTGAACAAAAAATAATTAAAGGATAAGTATATGGCTGAAACAACGATAAAATCTCAAATTATCAACCCGGAAAACCTGGTTTACAAAAAAACCGACCTGATGACCGACAAGGTACTCAGTTATTGTCCGGGATGTGGCCATGGAACAACGCACCGGATCATCATGGAGGTAATCGAGGAGATGGGCCTAATGGAAGATACCATTGGAATTGCACCTGTGGGGTGTTCCGTTTTGGCTTATGAATTTATGAACGTGGATATGCAACAGGCAGCCCACGGGCGTGCACCGGCACTGGCAACTGCAGTAAAAAGACTTATGCCGCATAAAACTGTATTCACCTATCAGGGCGATGGTGATTTAGCGGCTATCGGAACCGCTGAAACCATTCATGCTGCCAACCGGGGTGAAAACATCACCATTGTGTTTATCAACAACGGGATTTATGGTATGACCGGAGGACAAATGGCGCCCACAACACTGCCCGGCATGAAGTCATCGACTTCGCCGTATGGCCGTGATTTGGGAATGATGGGTCACCCGCTGAAAATTACTGAGCTGGTAGCACAATTGCCAGGCACGCATTATGTAACAAGGCAAGCAGTGCATACACCTTCCAATGTTAGGAAAACCAAAAAAGCGATCCGTAAAGCTTTTGAATTGCAGAAACAAAATGTAGGTATGTCCTTTGTCGAAGTTGTTTCTAATTGTAATTCCGGATGGAAAATGACACCGGTTCAGGCCAATCACTGGATGGTTGAAAATATGTTTCCATATTATCCTTTGGGCGATATTAAGGTGGACGGTGAAATTGTTCCAAACAACTAAAACTTTGAAATCATGACAGAAGAAATTATCATAGCAGGATTTGGAGGACAGGGTGTTTTATCAATGGGGAAAATTTTGGCCTACTCAGGTATCATGCAGAATCAGGAAGTAAGCTGGATGCCTTCATACGGACCTGAAATGCGTGGAGGGACGGCAAACGTAACGGTGATCATCAGTGATGAGCGGATCAGCTCACCTATCCTTACCGAATACGATACCGCCATTATCCTGAACCAGCAATCGATGGATAAGTTTGAAACGATGGTAAAACCGGGTGGACTTTTATTATACGATCCCAACGGAATAACCCGTCATCCCGAACGCAAAGACATTCAAATTTATAAAATAGAAGCCAGTAAAATGGCCGCTCAAATGGGCCTTCGCAAGATATTTAACATGATCGTGCTGGGTGGTTACATGAAAGTGAAACCCATTGTAGAGCTGGAAAATGTTATCAAAGGATTGAAAAAATCACTTCCTGAACGTTATCACCACATGATACCGGATAATGAAAAAGCCATTACTACCGGTTTGGAAATCGTTGAAGAAGTGAATGCTGTGTAAACTTAACCATTGCAACAATTATGGAGCCTCCGGAGTATAAACCCAGAGGCTTTTTTATTGCTTAAAATTTGCAACTACGATTGACATTTAAGCAATATTTACGTACATTTAAAGTTTATAATTTCAATTTAACCCTTTAAGCGCAAAACTATGGCAATCAACTATTTGTGCCCACACTGCAGAGGATATATATCATTGGATGATAATATCATTTTTTCGGTTCGATCAACTGATTTTAAAGTAGGTTTGATTACACTGCACTCCGACCTGGGGAATTATAATGTTTCCAAAAGTCCGGGATTTGAAATTGAGGCCGGTGAAGAACTTGAGTTTTTCTGCCCGATCTGTCATGCTGAACTCACTTCAGAGGTTCACGGAAAGCTTGCTAAAATTATCATGGTTGATGAAAATAATACCGAGTTTGAGATCCTGTTTTCAAGGCGTGCCGGTCAAAAAAGCACCTACAAGATCATCGGTGAAACCATGGAGATCTTTGGCGACGACTCAGCAGAATACATCGACTTCATCAATCTTTCGATCAATTTTTGAAAATAAAATTTGAAATTTCCCAACTTCCATTGAATCCCTTCAATTGGAATTAAATCTTATTTGTCATTCCTGCTAATTCTTTTCTTTTTTGTAATTTTGACTTGAATAAAACGAGCCAAAATGAGATACAAATTTCCAAATTACATTTTTCAAATTTCAATCCTTATCATTATAGCGGCGTGCAGTCAGCAAAAAAATCCGGTTACAGCACCTTCATCTGAAGAAAATAAGATAATTGTCGCCAAAGGAGACGCTGTGGCAAAAGCACTTATCCTCACCCTTAAAGGAGAAGTAAAACAGGCCATCGACTCAAACGGTGTTGTTGAAGCCATTGCAGTTTGTAATGAAAAAGCAATTCCACTCACACAAAATGTTGCATCCCTGGCTGAAGAGGGAACTGAAATCAAACGTACAACTTCAAAACCAAGAAATCCTGCTAATAGTCCGGATGAATTTGAAAAAGAGGCACTAAAACATTTTGAAAAACTGATTGCCGCAGGAGAAAGCTTTCCTGACAATTATACACAAAAGGTAGTTGACGGTGGCGATACGAGTTATTATTATTACAAGCCCATGAAAATGGAAGCCTTGTGTTTATTATGCCACGGAACACCTGAAACGATGGCACCAGAGGTGAAAGATGTGGTTGCAAAATTATATCCTGAGGATCAGGCTGCGGGATATCAGGAAGGCGATTTCAGGGGATTGATACGCGTAAAGTTCAAAAACTTATAGTTCATAAAAGAGCACAAAACTCAGCACTTCATTGTACTGGCCTTTGTTCCACCGGTAGGTCTGTCCCTGGCTATGTGGCCTCACCGCCATAATTGAATTGGAATAGCGCACATTGATCCGCAGTCGCTCAGTTAACGAATAAAATGCTCCAATATTGAAACTCAGGTCAGTGCGCCTGAACTCAGGTCCGCTGGTCCACTCATAACCGTTTGCTTCTTCATAATTATGAATCAACACACCCAGCGAAAGCCCTGCTTCAAGTGTGCCCCGTTCGGCAAAATCATACCGGTAATGAACCGGCAATTCAATATAGTTAAGCCTTAAAAGGTAGGATTGATAGTTATTGGCCGAGTCAGGATTTTCGCGACTGCCTTTTTGGATGAAGTTAAGTTCCATTTGGAAAGAGGAAAGCTCAGAAATATATCGGTAAACAAATGCACCGACATAAATCCCGGCCTTATTCGGACCCTGTAAACGGTCACCCGAAATTTCAGAAGCAGCAAGCCCTCCTAAAACTCCTCCGTGAAAATCCTGAGCTATTGTAGTAAAGGTGATAAATGTTAAGAAAGCAAACAGGTAAATTTTCAATTTCATACTTATGACGTTTAGCAGGTAAAGATAACAAGAAAAGCCTTTAGGAGGTTTACGGGTTTTTTTGCTTCTCAAAAAAGTCAAACACAATCTGTCCTTTTGAAGCACCAATGGTACTTTGCAATAGCTCCAATGATGCCTTTTCAATATTTTTCACGGATTTGAACTTCCATAAAAGCTTTTGCGCATAATTATACCCGATTCCGGGAATATCCGTCAATACCGACTTAACTGTTCCTTTTTCCAAACGTTTTCTGTGATGGGTAATGCCAAACCGGTGTGCCTCATCCCGAAGGTGTTGTATCACCTTGAGTGTTTCAGATTTTTTATCGAGATACATGGGCAGGGTGTCTCCGGGATAATAAAGCTCTTCGAGGCGTTTGGCAATGCCAATAATAGTGATCTTTCCCCGCAATCCGAGTTTTTCCAAACTTTTTAAAGCCGAGCTCAACTGGCCTTTGCCCCCATCGATCACAATCAATTGGGGTAAATCCTTTTCTTCGTCCAGGAGCCGCTTATACCTCCTGTAGATGATCTCCTCCATCGATGCAAAATCGTTGGGACCCTGAACCGTTTTAATATTAAAATGGCGATATTCCTTTTTATCAGGTTTGCCATCCTTAAAACAAACCATCGCCGCCACCGGGTAATCACCCTGCGTGTTTGAATTATCAAAACATTCAATATGCCTGGGTTCTTCCTGCATGCGCAAATCGGCTTTCATTTTTGCCATGATGCGATTGGTATGCCGGTCGGGATCTACCAGTTCCTGTTGTTTCTCCTTCTCAAGTTTGTAATATTTACAATTTCGCTCTGAAAGATCGAGTAACTGCTTTTTATCTCCCCGCTGCGGAATGGTATAAGTCAATTCAGGCAATTTATCTTCGGTTTCAAAGGGGAGGATCACCTCTTTGGCGGAACTTTCAAACCGCGTTCGCAACTCAAAAACCGCATGAGAAAGTAACTCCACATCAGTTTCATCCAACTTCTTTTTCATTTCCACGGTATGCGACTGAACAATGGCTCCGTTCACCACCCGGATATAATTCACATATCCTGATTCCTGATCGCTGATAATTGAAAATACATCCACATTGGCGATTTTAGGATTTACGACCGTGGATTTACTTTGATATTTCTCAAGTAACTCAAGGCGTTCCTTCACCACCTGTGCTTTTTCAAATTCAAGCTTATCGGCATAATCCCGCATCACCACCTTCAATTGACCTATTACAGAGTTAATATTGCCTTTGATAATTTCGCGAATGGAGTTAATGGTTTCCAGGTAATCCTCCTCCGATTGCAAGCCTTCGCAGGGCCCAAGACAATTACCCAAATGATATTCCAGGCACACCTTGAATTTTCCTTTTTTAATATTCTCCTGCGAAAGATTAAGTTTGCAACTCCGCAAAGGATAAAGCTGCCGCACCAGGTCAAGCAGGGTGTTCATCATTTTTACGGAGGCATAGGGACCAAAATAATCCGAGCCGTCCTGGATCACATTCCGGGTTGAAAAAATTCTTGGGAAGGGCTCATTTTTTATACAGATCCAGGGAAAAGTTTTATCATCTTTCAGCATCACGTTGTAGCGGGGCTGATACTTTTTGATCAGGTTATTTTCCAAAAGCAAGGCATCCAGTTCAGTATCCACAACAATGTGCTTTATTTCCGCGATCTTCCGTACCAGCACCCTCAGCTTTCCGCTCAACTGATTGTCCTTGTTAAAATAGGATGAAACCCTTTTTTTAAGATTTTTGGCTTTTCCTACATATAATATTTTTCCCTCCTTATCAAAATACTGGTAAATACCAGGCTTGCCTGGCAATGTGCGGATAACCGGCTCCAACTGATCCCAGTATTTATTGATATCACTCATCTATTAAAATTTACAATAAAGTGTATTTATGAAGGCAATGTTTTGTATTAAACAACTAATCCTGATCCTTTTTCAAAAACGCATCCCAGCCCTGGGCTGTAATTTCAACCTGTGTGCCCGAGCGGCTAACGAGGTTCACACCGGCAGCCTCATCAGTCATATGTCCGATAACAGTGATCTCTTTGATTTCCTTTAATTTTTCATAATCTTTTTGACTTACCGTAAAAAGCAATTCATAATCTTCACCTCCGTTAAGGGCTGCAGTGGTCGGATCTATGGCGAATTCTTTGGAAACCAAATCGGTTGTAATGTCAATGGGAAGTTTCTCTTCATAAATGGTTGCACCAAGCTTCGACTGATGTGTGATATGTAAAATCTCTGAAGCAAGTCCATCAGAAATATCGATCATGGAGGTAGGCTTTACACCGGCTTCTTTTAAAATTCGGAGCACATCATCCCTTGCTTCAGGTTTCAGTTGTCGCTCCAAAATATAATCGTGCCCGGCAAGATCGGGTTGCATATTGGGGTCAACCTTAAAAGCCTGTTTTTCACGCTCAAGGATCATCAATCCCATATAAGCAGCGCCCAGGTTTCCACTCACAAAAACCAAATCTCCTTTATTCGCTGTATTCCGATAAACTATATCCGATTTACTGGCCTCCCCTATACAAGTTATAGAGAGCACAAGTCCAGAATTACTTGAAACGGTATCTCCACCAACGACATCCACGCCATAATTTTTACATGCAAGATAAACTCCACTGTAAAGTTCACTTAGGGCCTCTGCACTAAATCGGTTGGATGCCCCAATCCCAATGATCAGCTGGTTTGGCTTGCCATTCATCGCCACGATATCGGAAATATTTACCACGGCAGCCTTATAACCCAAATGCTTTAAAGGAACATAGGTAAGATCAAAATGAACCCCTTCGATCAGCAGGTCTTTTGTTACCAGCGTTTCCTTATTTCCATAATGCAAAACCGCTGCATCGTCGCCAACACCTTTTATGGTGCTTTTATTTTGAATTTCAATTCCCTTTGTAAGTACCTCGATCAGCCCAAACTCGCCGATCTCTGATAATTCTGTTCTTTGGTTATCTTCAATTATGCTCATTTCCTAATATTTAACTGCGCAAAAGTACTAAACTTAGTACAGATGCACCCCTGAAAGGTTCAATGATTATTTACCCTTCGATGTGGCAACAAATCAGCCTTCCTTTTGTTATAAAATAGAAATGTAAAACAGGTCTGTTTTTATGATAATTCATACATTTGCAGCCCTGTTTAAAATTCATCTAAATAAGCGTGAGGAGATAACATGAGTGATGATAAAAACAATATTCTTGACGAGGTAACGCAAGGAGAATATAAATACGGATTTTTTACCGATATAGAAATGGATACAGCCCCAAAAGGGCTCAATGAAGATACCATTCGTTTCATTTCAGCCAAAAAGAAAGAGCCTGAGTTTATGCTTGAACTCAGGTTGAAGGCTTTCGAAAAGTGGAAAACCATGAAAGAACCCGATTGGGCACACCTGAATATTCCACCCATCGACTATCAGGACATTATTTATTATGCAGCACCCAAAAAGAAACCCCAACTCGACAGCCTCGATGATGTGGATCCTGAATTACTTGCAACATTCGACAAACTCGGGATTTCGCTGGATGAGCAAAAACAATTGACAGGTGTGGCAGTGGATGCGGTTTTTGATAGTGTATCGGTGAAAACCACTTTTCAGGATACGCTAAGCAAACATGGGATCATTTTCTGTTCCTTCAGCGAAGCCGTTCAAAATCATCCTGATCTGATAAAAAAATACATGGGTTCGGTTGTTCCTACCGGCGACAATTATTTTGCTGCACTTAACACAGCTGTATTTTCTGATGGGTCGTTTTGTTACATTCCTCCGGGAGTGCGTTGCCCGGTTGAATTATCCACCTATTTCAGGATCAATTCTGCAGGAACAGGTCAGTTTGAGCGCACCCTGATCGTTGCCGATGAAGGTGCCTATGTGAGCTACCTCGAAGGATGCACCGCTCCGCAGCGTGATGAAAATCAGTTACACGCGGCAGTGGTTGAAATCGTAGCCCTGAAAGATGCAGAGGTGAAATATTCAACAGTTCAAAACTGGTATCCCGGTGATAAAAACGGCAAGGGCGGCGTTTACAATTTTGTGACCAAACGCGGCATGTGCAAAGGGAACAACTCCAAGATTTCATGGACGCAAGTCGAGACAGGCTCAGCCATTACCTGGAAATATCCAAGTTGTGTGTTGCTCGGGGATAACTCCATCGGGGAGTTTTATTCGGTGGCGGTTACCAACAATCATCAGCAGGCCGATACAGGCTCCAAGATGACCCACATTGGCAAAAACACAAAAAGCACGATTATCTCCAAAGGTATTTCGGCCGGATTTAGCAACAACAGCTACCGTGGCCTGGTTAAAATTGCCCAACGTGCTGAAAATTCAAGGAATTTCAGTCAATGCGATTCACTGCTGCTTGGAGATAAATGTGGCGCGCACACCTTCCCATATATCGATACCGGTAACAGCAGTTCTATCGTTGAGCATGAAGCAACCACTTCCAAAATTTCGGATGATCAGTTGTTTTATTGTTTGCAACGTGGAATCGATACGGAAAAGGCTATCGGGCTGATCGTGAATGGATATGCCAAGGAAGTATTAAGGCAGTTGCCGATGGAATTTGCGGTGGAAGCACAGAAGCTGCTGGCAGTTAGCCTGGAGGGCAGTGTAGGATAAGGTGGTTTGAAGTTCGAAGTTCGAAGTTTGAAGTTTGAAGTTCGAAGTTTTTAATAGTTAAAAAAAAGAAATCAAGTAATTAAAGATTAAAATTCAAATAAATGTTATCAATAAAAAACCTCCACGTCGCGATTGACGGAAAAGAGATCATCAGAGGGCTCGACCTGGAAGTAAAGGCAGGTGAAGTTCATGCGATCATGGGTCCGAATGGAACCGGTAAAAGTACCCTTGCTTCGGTTATTGCCGGCAAAGAAGGCTATGACGTGACAGATGGAGAAATTATTTTCAATGGCAAAGACCTCCTGGAATTGCCAACCGAAGAGCGTGCCCTGGAAGGCATATTCCTTGGGTTTCAATATCCCGTGGAAATTCCGGGTGTGAGTATGACCAACTTTATGCGAACTGCTTTAAATGAGCAACGCAAATATCATGGTTTGGATCCGATACCTGCTGGTGAGTTTTTGGAGAGAATGGAAAATGCAAGGAAACTGGTTGAAATTCATGATAAATTAACCAATCGCTCAGTAAATGAAGGGTTTTCGGGCGGCGAGAAAAAAAGGAATGAAATTTTCCAGATGGCCATGCTTGAACCCACCCTTTCAATTTTGGATGAAACCGATAGTGGTCTCGACATTGATGCGCTGAAAGTAGTGGCAAAAGGAGTGAATGATTTAAAATCAGATAAAAATGCCACCATTGTCATTACCCACTATCAGCGCCTGCTTGACTATATTGTTCCTGACTTTGTGCATGTGCTCTTTGAAGGTAAAATAGTAAAATCCGGTGACAAAGAACTGGCCATGGAACTGGAAGAAAAAGGATATGAATGGCTCAAAGCTGAGACCGTTTAATGATTAAAACTATGATTGCAGAATCAACACTTAAAGAAAAAGTAACTTCATTATATCAATCCAATAAGGATAAGATCGTTTCGAACGACCCACCGGGTATGGAAACAATCAGACAACAGTCATTCGAAGATTTTTTGAAACTCGACTTTCCAACACCAAAACTTGAGAAGTGGAAAAACACCGACATCAGGAAATTACTTCAGCGGGATTATCAAATCCTTTTTGGGCCTGAAAACGGTGACCTTGATCTCGATAAAATCTTTCATTGCGAAGTGCCTGATTTTGACACTGAGATCATTTCATTGTACAATGGCTGGTATATCTATCGCGATAAGCCACTGACCACGCTTCCCAACGGAACTATCATCGGTAGTTTTGCGCGGGCTTTGCAGGAATACCCCGACCTGGTGATGAAGCATTATAACAAATATGCCAAATCAGATTTGAACGGATTAAACGCCCTGAACACCGCTTATGCACAGGATGGCGTTTTTATTTACGTACCGGATGGTGTTGAAGCTTACAAAACCATCCAGATGGTGAACATCCTCAACAAAGAGGATAACCTGCTGGTGCAAAACCGCAACCTGGTGATCATGGGCAAAAATGCCAAACTCACCCTGGTTCATTGCGACGACTCGCACAATTTCAAGTCGAGCCTCACCAATACCATTACCGAGGTGTTTATGGATGAAGGTGCTAACATGAAGCATTATAAACTTCAGAACCTGAACAACGACACTTCCCTGATCAACACCTCTTTTTTCCACCAGGAAAAAGACAGCAACCTTTCGACCTTTGCCATTTCGCTGAACGGCGGGCTGATCAGGAACGATATCCACGTAAGGCTGAACGGAGAGGGAAGCCACGCCGACGTGATGGGGTTATATTTGATGGATAAGGAACAGCATGTCGATAATCATGTTTTTATTGATCATGCAGTACCCAATTGCACTTCAAACGAACTGTTTAAAGGTATTATAGACGATCATGCTACGGCGGTTTTCAATGGTCATATCCTGGTGAGGAAAGATGCTCAGAAAACCAATGCTTATCAAACCAACAGAAATATCATTCTCAACGATAAAGCAACTGTAAATACTAAACCATTTCTCGAAATCTACGCTGATGATGTGAAGTGCAGCCACGGAGCAACCGTTGGCCAAATTGATAACGATGCGCTTTTTTATATTAAATCGCGCGGCATCTCGGAGTACAATGCAAAATTGCTTTTGATGTATGCCTTTGCTGCCGAAGTGATCAACCAAATCACCATCGATCCGCTGAAAGTACGTATTGATGACCTGGTTAAGAAGCGGCTCAGGGGTGAGCTTGCGGTTTGCGATCAGTGTGTTTTAAACTGCAAAAACCAGGAAAAAACATACGAGTTCAAAATCGATATGAGTAAATTGTAAATCATCATATTTTGAGTTTTGATGTATTAAAAATCAGGAAGGATTTTCCGGCTTTGCACCAACAGGTTTATGGTAAACCTTTGGTTTACTTCGACAATGCGGCTACCTCGCAGAAACCGGAGGCGGTCATCAATCAGATCGCTGAGTATTACCGCACCATCAACAGCAATGTTCATCGTGGCGTTCATTACATGAGTCAGCAGGCTACAGATGCCTTTGAAGGATCGCGCAAACGCATTCAGGAATATATTAATGCAGCAAACCATCACGAAATTATCATAACCAAAGGTGCCACCGATTCGATCAATCTTGTGGCGAATTCATTTGGCAGAAAATTTTTAGATGAAAATGCGGAAGTGATCATCAGTTCGCTGGAGCATCATGCCAATATCGTTCCGTGGCAGGTGATCTGCGAAAAGCAAAAAGCCAAACTTCGGGTGATCCCGGTTACAGAGGCCGGAACGCTTGATTTGAAAGCTTTTGAGCAAATGATCAATGATAAAACAAAAATCGTTGCTGTGGGTCATATTTCAAATGCACTGGGAGTGGTTAATCCCATTAAAAAGATCATCGCCATTGCACATCAGCACAATGTTCCGGTAATGGTGGATGGCGCCCAGGGAATCGTGCACGATAGCATTGACGTCCAGGCTATGGGTTGCGATTTCTATTGCTTTTCGAGTCACAAATTTTACGGTCCGATGGGCGTGGGTGTACTTTATGGCAAAGAAAAATGGCTGGAAGAAATGCCTCCCTATCAAACAGGTGGCGAGATGATCAAATCGGTGACCTTTGAAAAAACCACTTACAATGAACTGCCCTTTAAATTTGAAACCGGGACCCCTAACGTGGCGGATGTGATTGGGTTTAAATCGGCAATAGACTATATTGATGGCATTGGAATGGAATCCATAAAAGCTTATGAAGATGAAATTCTGGACTATGGCATTAAAAAACTCAAGGCGATTGATGGCGTGAAAATCCTGGCCGATGGCGCCCCCAAAGCCGGAGTGATCTCCTTTCTGATTGACGACATTCATCCTTATGATGCAGGAACCATCATTGATAAGTTTGGAATCGCAGTACGAACGGGTAATCATTGCGCCCAGCCTATCATGGACTTATTATGCATTCCGGGATCCATCAGGGCTTCGCTGGCTTTTTACAATACAAAGGATGAAATCGACAGACTCGCCGAAGCAATAATAACTGTAAAGGAGATGTTTGCATAATTGCATAATTTTGCAAAAAACGATTGGATTATGAGTATTCAGGAAACAGCAACAAAGATTGTTAACGAATTCAGCCTTTTCGACGACTGGATGGATAAGTATAATCATATCATTGAGATGGGTAAAACACTACCTATGATTGATGAAAAATACAAAACCGATCAATACTTGATATCAGGTTGCCAGTCGCGGGTGTGGGTTTCGGCTGAATTGGCGGAGGGAAAGGTGATTTTTAAAGCGGACAGCGATGCAGTGATCACCAAGGGAATTGTTAATTTATTGATCCGGGTTTTTTCAAATCAGGCTCCGGAAGAAATCATTGATGCTGATATGTCGTTCATCGACGAGATCGGGTTGAAAGAACATTTATCTCCAACCCGGTCAAACGGGCTGGTTTCAATGATCAAACAAATGAAATTGTATGCTGTTGTATTTAAAACAAAAATGAAGGAGCAACAGGCGTAAGATTAATGGCGGAGAGCGGAGGGCTGAGGGCGAAGAACGAAGGGCGGAGCGCGAAGAGTAAGGAACAGGGAAATTTGAATATTAAGTTAAGTTTATTTAAAAGAAACTCTGAACGCTGAACTCAAAACCCCCGCCCGAACGGATGTTCATCCGGGCGGGCAGAACTCAGAACTCAGAACTCTGAACACAGAACACAGAACACAGAACTAAAATGAGCAATGTAGTGGACAATATGCAAAAGCAAATACTGGGAGATGCGATCATTGAAACGTTGAAAACGATTTATGATCCTGAAATTCCTGTTAATATATATGAACTGGGATTGATTTACGAAGTTTCCCTTGATGATGATTTCAGAGCCAGGGTTTTGATGACCCTCACCACACCCAATTGCCCCGTTGCCGAATCGCTTCCGGAAGAAGTAAAAGAGAAAGTGGGAAACATTGACGGGATTAAGGAAGCGATCATTGAGCTTACTTTCGAACCACCCTGGACCATGGACATGATGACCGAAGAAGCTAAACTCGAACTGGGAATGCTTTAGCCAAAAATCGGCTTTCAGTTAATCAAAAAATTTATTTTTGTTAAAAATTAAAGAATGGCTCCTGAAGCTGGTCCACTGCTATCGAAAATCCAATTTCCTGCTGACCTTAAAAAACTGCAGGAAGAAGACCTGCCACAACTTTGCCAGGAGCTGAGGGATTTCATCATTGAGGTGATCTCAGCCAATCCAGGTCACTTGGGTGCAAGTTTGGGAGCCGTTGAATTGGCAGTTGCCATCCATTATGTTTTTGACACCCCTTTTGACAAGTTGATCTGGGACGTTGGGCACCAGGCCTATGCCCATAAAATTTTAACCGGCCGTAAAGATCAGTTCCACACCAATCGTAAATTAAAAGGACTTAGTGGATTTCCTAAAATGACCGAAAGTGAATACGATGCTTTCGGGACGGGGCACTCAAGCACATCTATTTCGGCAGCACTTGGAATGGCGGTGGCTTCAGCATTAAATGATAACAATGGACGGCAGCATATTGCCGTGATCGGCGACGGCTCCATGACCGGTGGAATGGCCATGGAAGCCCTGAACAATGCAGGGGTGAGTAATGCCAATTTGTTGGTTATCCTGAATGACAACCAAATTGCTATCGACAGGAACGTAGGAGCCATGAAGGATTACCTTGTGGATATCACCACTTCCAGGAGTTATAACCGATTCCGTAATTTCATCTGGAAAATGATGGGGGGAGACACACGTTACGGTGCCAATTCACGAGCGATTGTCAAGCAATTTGGAAACGCAGTAAAGTCAACCATTTCCCGAAAAAGTAACCTTTTTGAAGCATTTCGATTTCGTTATTTTGGCCCCACCGATGGCCATGATGTGATTCATCTTGTGAAATTACTTCGGGACTTGAAACGCATCGACGGTCCGAAATTGCTGCATGTGGTTACTAAAAAAGGCAAAGGGCTTGAATCGGCCGAAAATGAACCTACTACCTACCACTCTCCCGGTGTTTTTGATAAAAAAACCGGTGAAATTAAAAAGAGTGATTGCTCCGAAAAACTGGCTCCAAAGTTCCAACATGTATTCGGAAAAACCATCATCGAACTGGCCAAAGAAAACGATCGCATCGTAGGAATTACGCCCGCCATGCCCACTGGCTCGTCTTTGAATATGATGATGAGTGTGATGCCCGAACGTGCTTTCGACGTGGGAATAGCCGAACAGCACGCAGTAACTTTCGCAGCCGGACTGGCAACCCAGGGGATGATCCCTTTTTGTAATATTTATTCTTCGTTTATGCAGCGGGCATATGATCAGGTGATCCATGATGTAGCGTTGCAAAACCTGCCCGTAATCTTTTGCCTCGACCGGGGCGGAATTGTTGGTGAGGACGGCGCAACTCATCATGGTGTATTCGACCTGGCTTATTTCAGGGCAATTCCAAACATTACCATTGCCTCGCCACTGAATGAGCAGGAAATGCGGAACATGATGTACACTGCCCAACTTGACGGCAACGGCACCTTCTCCATTCGTTATCCCCGCGGACGTGGTGTAATGCCGGAGTGGAAAACACCTTTTGAAAAACTTGAAATCGGAAAGGGCATTGAAATCCGCCAAGGCAAAGACATTGCAATTGTTAGCATTGGGCCTGTTGGGAATACAGCCATGGAGGCGGCCGAAGAACTTGAAAAAGAAAATGTTTCGGTTGCCGTATATAACATGCGTTTCCTCAAACCCATAGATGAGGAGTTGCTGCACCAGGTATTCAAACAATTTGACCGCATCCTCACCCTCGAAGACGGCACCATCCATGGTGGACTGGGTTCTGCGGTGATTGAATTTAAAAACGACCATCAGTATAATTCAAGGGTAGCAAGGCTGGGAATTCCTGACAGATTTATTGAGCATGGTACCCCCGAAGAACTTTACCGGATTTGTGGCATAGATAAAGATGGAATTATGGCATCCACACAAAAAATATTGAAACAATAACCAACCAAAGTTTACACCCATAAGCAACGTTTTCAGGTAATTACAGGTCTTCAGATTATAAACGAAATAAAGATTCAATTTCAATTTATTTTTGGTATCTTTATCCGGCACAAAACACACCCAACATGAAAAACTTAACAACCATTGCCTTAGTTTTCTTTATTTCAATCTCCTCCATTGCCCAAGACTGGAGCCCGATAAGGGTAAACCAGAAAATGAATTACCAGCATGCCGATTCGGCTTATATCAGCCACACCATTTGGGTGGATTCAGCAATTGTTGAAGGTGCAGATTCAGTATTTTTCACGAACAGGATCGTAAAAGACGTACCTGGGAATCCCGAAATTGTTTTGCGCAATCAACCGCAGTTTTTCGGCAAGTTCCTGGTTAAACAACCATTTGGCTTTTACCTCATTGGCGAACCATATAATTATACCATCTATGCGTACGCAGATCTGGGAGAAAGTTGGAGTTTCACCGGAATCAGCGGTATTTCAGCTGAAGTAACTTCCCTATTCACCGAAAGTGTTTTTGGTGTGACGGATTCCGTGAAAGTAATTTCTCTTTCCGATGGGAATGAGATCAAACTTTCCAAAAACTTTGGCATTCTTCTTTATCCTGATTATGAAAATGGAGGATACTTTGAATTGGTTGGCATCCAGGGAACAGAATATGGGGAATCGGTGCCGGGATTTTGGGAGATGTATGATTTTGAGGTGGGGGATGTTTTCCAATTCAGTAACTATGCCTATTACATTTGGGGAGATGGAACTACATTGTTAAAATACACCATCGATTCTAAAACTGTTTCCAACAATCAAATTAGTTATACCTACCATGGAATTGAGCATGTAACCTATTTCGAGCCTGGCGGGGGCGGCGGTACTTCGTCAGAATTTGTTGATGGCGAATTAACTTTCATTGATTCCACAGGACATCCTGCCAATTTCTATCCAAATCAACTCATAAGAATTCCCTATTCCAGCTCAGGATATGGAACCCAGCGTGTATTTTCAAAAACCATTTTTGGTATGGATAACACATTTCTTACCTACCGAAAGCAATTTGGAGTAAAAGAATTTTCATATGGATTTTATGAAACCGAGTTGTATTATGAATTGGATAGTGACAGTGATACACTAAACCGTTTTATTCAGGTAGTGTCTGATCCCTGTGGCGTGAAAGGAATTGGATATGGAGCACATATTGGGCAAATATTCAGATCGGATGATTGCTTTGAATACGCTGAAAATGATGAGCTGATTGGCGTTGTATTGGATGGCGATACCCTTGGTATAATATACCCCGACTCGGTTCTTTTAACTAATGTAAATTCTGATAAAAGTTTTGAGAAAGATCCGATATCAATCTATCCTAATCCTGCAATTGATAATTTTTTAATTATTGTAAACCAGCCCAATTCAGGTAATCTCCTATTCGAACTTCGAAACAGCCTGGGCCAACTTGTTAAACAGATTGAGGTGAACTCAGTAGAATTAAGAGTTTCAGTAGCGAACCTGGAAGCCGGACTCTATTTTTACTCCATAAATAACAACTCGGAAATAATTTCTCAAGGAAAAGTTGTGATCCGTTAGCTTCAGATATTGTTCTCAACTGCCTCTACCACTGTGTTAATTACACGTCCCACCATTTCATCAGTGAGATTGTAATACACGGGAAGAGAGATCACCCGGGCAAAGTTGTCGTAGGAAACCGGGAAATTTTTCATATCATACCCGTTTTGTCGGTAATAAGTCATCATGGGCAGTGGAATAAAATGAACATTGACCGCCACTCCGTTATCTGAAATATCCTGAATGATCCGGTCGCGGGTTTCTTCGGATATGCCTTTTATTCTTAGCAGGAAAACATGGTAAGAGCTGATCTTCTCTTTGCTTTCGTATTCGGGGATTTGGGCCCAACTGTATTTTGAAAAACTGTTGGCATAAGCATCAAAAATGTGCTTTCTTCTTACCAGCATATCTTCATCATAACGCTTCAGTTCCACCAATCCCATGGCGGCAGCAATATCGGTCATGTTGAATTTATAACCCGGCTCCACCACATCGTAGCGCCAGGCACCGGCCTGTGTTTTGGTAAAGGCATCTTTGGATTGCCCGTGTAGCGATTTCACCCGCAGGTATTTGTATATTTCCTCGTTATTGAACGGCTCAGGCAAATTGAGGCAAACAGCACCTCCTTCGGCAGTGGTTAAGTTTTTAACCGCGTGAAATGAATATACTGTGATATTGGTGAGGCTGCCGGTTTTTTTGCCATTATAAACAGCACCCACCGAATGTGCCGCATCCGATAAAACAAGGATCCGGCCCAGCATTTTTTGATTTTCGGTGCGGGCAGCAAATTTTGATTTAATTTCCGGCCTTTGAACAAGTGCATTCAATTCATCATAATCACAGGGAAATCCGGCCAAATCCACGGGCAAAATCACCTTGGTTTTTTCAGTAATCGCTTTTTCAACGGCTTGCACATCAATGTTGAAATCATCCTTCACATCCACAAAAACCACCCGGGCACCACAATGCACCACCACGTTTGCCGTAGCAGTATAGGTATAAGCAGGAACGATTACCTCGTCCCCTTCCTGTACACCAAACCAGCGCAACATGAGCTCCAATCCGGCTGAGCCGGAACTTACCGCCAGAGTTGCTTTGTGCCCGCCATAAGCAGTGAGCTTTTCCTCAAAGCGTTTCACCTTTGGCCCTGTGGTTATCCACCCCGATTTTAGGGTATCGATCACCTCATCGATGATCTTTTGATCCATGCGGGGGGGTGAGAAAGGGATTGGTTTCATTAGAAGTTCGAAGTTTGAAGTTTGAAGTTCCAAGTTTATTGTTTAGTTTTTAGTGAATGTGCACTGAGCGAAGTCGAAGTGCGCAACATAGTTCGAAACTTAAAGCTTGCCGGCAGACAGGTTTGAAATTCGAAGTTCGAAGTTTGAAGTTCGAAGTTTGAAGCCTGCCTGGATTAATGTTTTACAAATTGGCGTCGAGGAAAGCCATTACGTTGTTTTCCATCCGTTTAAGGATGTTGCTGGTATCGGCTTTGTTGAAGTTTTCGCCGGTGATGCTTTCATACAACTCCATATATCTCTCAGAAACGCTGTTGGCAAAATCATCACTCATAAAAGGCACCTCCTGCCCGGATTGCCCCTGGAAGCCATTTTCCATCAGCCATTCTCGTACAAACTCTTTCGACAATTGTTTTTGCTGTTCGCCGTTGGCAAAACGTGCCTCATATCCTTCTTTATAGAAATAGCGGGATGAATCGGGTGTATGAATCTCATCGATCAGGTAAATTTTACCATCCTTTTTACCAAACTCATATTTTGTATCCACCAGGATCAATCCTTTTTCATCCGCAATTTCACTTCCTCGTTTGAAGAGTTCAATGGTATATTTTTCAAGGAGTTCGTAATCTTCAGCGCTAACAAGACCTTGTTTTAAAATCTCCTCCTTTGAAATGTCTTCATCATGTCCCTCTTTGGCTTTGGTCGTAGGCGTTACGATTGGTGTTGCAAAACGTTCATGCTCGCGCATACCATGCGGAATAGGCACACCACAAATCTCTCTGGCTCCCTTTTTATAAGTTCTCCATGAGCTTCCTGTAAGGTAACCCCGAATGATCATCTCCACCGGAAAAGGATCACAAAAATGACCCACCATCACATTGGGATCTGGAGTTGCAATTTTCCAGTTTGGGCAAATATCGGCGGTGCTGTCGAGGAACTTGGCAGCAATCTGGTTCAGCATCTGGCCTTTAAATGGTATCCCTTTAGGCAAAACCACGTCAAAAGCAGAGATCCTGTCGGTGACCACCATCACCATCAGTCTGTCATCTATATTGTACACATCACGCACTTTGCCTTTGTATACACCTTTTTGTCTTGGAAAATTAAAATCAGTTTTTACAACAGTATTGCTCATGTTTATTTACTTTTTGGTTGATCACTATGATTATCGTACGCCTTTATAATTTTAGTCACCAGGCTGTGCCTGATCACATCTTTTTGGTCGAGATAAATAAAATCGATCCCATTAATATTCCCTAAAATCCGGTCGGCTTTAACCAAACCACTTGCCTGATTTTTCGGCAGATCGATTTGGGTGATATCACCGGTTACAATAAATTTTGCAGAACGACCCATTCTCGTAACAAACATCTTTAACTGAAGTTCAGTTGCATTTTGTGCTTCGTCTAAAATCGCGAAAGCATTGTCGAGGGTTCGCCCGCGCATAAAGGCCAAAGGCGCTACTTCGATGGTACCGTCTTCCAGATATTTTAACAATTTTTGGGTAGGGATCATGTCGCGCAATGCGTCGTACAAAGGTTGCAAATAGGGATCGAGTTTTTCGCGTAGGTCGCCTGGCAAAAAACCAAGGCTCTCCCCTGCCTCCACTGCTGGCCGGGTAAGAATTATCCTCCGTATCTCTTTTCTTTTCAAAGCGCGAACTGCCAAAGCAACCGCCGTATAGGTTTTACCGGTTCCGGCCGGACCAATAGCAAAGATCAAATCGTTGGTATTGCTGCTATCCACCATCCGCTGTTGGTTTTTTGTTATGGCTTTGATCAGCTTGCCGCTAACTCCATGTACCAAAATGCCGTTGTCATTTTCATTATCAGCTTGTGCCGGCAAAAGTTCTTCGTCCTGTAAAATCTGCTCTATTTCAATAGTTCCCAGTTTGCCAAACCTTTCGTAGTGAGCTAACAGCAGATCAAACTTATCTTCAAAACTATCCATATCTTCATTATTGCCCATCACCTTCACCATATCACCGCGGGCGATGATCTTCAATTTCGGGAAAAAGGACTTGATCACATCGAGATTTTTATCGTTTACTCCGTAGATTTCAACAGGGTCGTAAGAAGAGATACTGATGATCCGTTCGTTCATATATTTCAACAGGGTTCCGTTTGCAACTTTTCTGAAAAAGATTCACTTATACAGTTGTGAATCACCCAGAATTACTAATTTTGACTACTGCAAAATTAATCGAATTAGGCACGCAATTCAACCACGTAGCAATATTTTATGCCGATTATCACATTAACAAGTGATTGGGGACAGAAGGACCATTATGCAGGGGCAGTGAAAGGAGCCATCCTTACAAAAATGCCGGAGGCTACGATTGTAGATATTTCACATCAGATTCCACCTTTTGAAATTGAGCAGGCAGCTTTTGTTTTAAAAAATGCCTGGCGCAACTTTCCCAAAGGAACCGTTCATATTATCGGTGTAAATACAGAGGAGTCGGATAAGTTCGGGCATACGGTGGTTGAAAAGGACGGGCATTTTTTTATTGGTACCGATAACGGTGTTTTTTCGCTGCTGTTTGATCAGTTGCCCGATAAGATCATTGAACTTACCATTACACAGGAATCAAATCATTTTACCTTTTCAACCCTACATCGTTTTGTAAAGGCTGCTGTGCATCTGGCTAAAGGAAAACCGGTAGAAGAGTTGGGTTCGTTGCATGATAAACTGGTTGAAAAAATCCTGCTCCGGCCTGTTGTAGACGAACAGGTAATCAAGGGGCATGTGATCTATATCGATCGTTATGAAAACGTGATCACCAATATCACCGAAGGGTTATTCAAAGAAATCGGAAAGGGCCGAAAATTCAGCATTGTTTTCAGAAGCTATTCCATCACCAAACTCAGCCAATCCTACACCGATGTGGCTCCCGGTGAGATCCTGGCGCTTTTCGACTCATCGGGCATTCTTGAAATTGCCATGAACCAGGGCAATGCCGCAGGCTTATTAGGTCTGGATTATAAAGATATGGTCCGTATCGAATTTGCGTAAAATTCTATTTTCAATTAAACAATTGATCGAACTTATTAGTTTTTGATAATAAATCAATTGGGCTAAAGGCTAAAGCCGGCAGTAATAAATAAATCACAAATTCCAATCAAACATGGCTGAACTAAAAACAAAAAAGAACGATGGTAGTGTTGAGGCATTTCTGAATGCCGTTGATGATGAGCAAAAACGAGCTGATAGCTTCACCGTTCTTGAACTCATGAAAAAGATCACAGGCGCCGAACCCAAAATGTGGGGGCCTTCTATTGTCGGCTTTGGTGATCATCATTATAAATATGCCAGCGGGCGTGAAGGCGACTGGTTCCTCACCGGGTTTTCGCCCCGTAAGCAAGCGCTTACTCTGTATATAATGGATTACGTGGAAAAGCATGGAAATTTGCTGGCTGACCTGGGCAAATACAAAAATGGCAAAGGTTGTTTGTATGTAAAACGACTTTCGGATATTGATATGAAGGTTTTGGAGAAATTGATATATGAATCAATTGAAAAACTCAAAAATCGTAATCAATAATTAACTCCCAAAAAATAGGTAAGCCATCAGGATGGCAGCAATGATACCGGCAAAGTCGGCGATGAGACCGGCGGTAACTGCATATCGAGTATTGCGAATTCCCACCGAACCGAAATACAAAGCGATGATATAAAAGGTGGTATCGGTAGCCCCCTGGACGGTGGATGCCACGCGGCCGACAAAAGAGTCGGCACCATAAGTTTGCATAGCCTCCACCATCATTCCGCGGGCTCCGCTTCCGCTGAGAGGTTTCATTAGCGCAGTTGGTAAAGCCTCAACAAATGCGGTATCAACATGTAAAGCAGATAAAAACCACCGAATTCCATCCATGAGCATTTCCATGGCTCCCGAGGCCCTGAAGACACCGATTGCCACGAGTATTGCAACTAAAAATGGAATAATTTTTATAGCCACCGAAAAGCCTTCTTTGGCTCCTTCGATGAACGTTTCGTAGATATTTATTTTTTTTCTGACCCCAAGCAGAATAAAGGTGATGATCACCGAGAAAAGAATAAAGTTGCTGGCAACAGTCGACACTTCGGTAATTTGATCTTGTGAAAGTGTTGAAAACCACCAGATCATGCCCACCACAACGACACTTAGTCCGCCCAGGTAAGCAAGAATGACTTTGTCAAACAAGTTAATTTTCTGGTAAATGGAAACGGTGATCAAACCAACCATTGTACTAAAAAAAGTAGCAAGCAGGATAGGGATGAAAATATCAGAAGGATTTGCTGCCCCCAACTGTGCCCGGTAAACCATTACGCTGATCGGTAGTATCGTTAGTCCTGATGTGTTCAGCACCAAAAACATGATCATGGCATTGCTGGCGGTATCCTTTTCCCGGTTGCTGGCTTGCAACTCCTCCATCGCTTTTAAACCAAGCGGAGTTGCAGCATTATCCAGTCCCAGCATATTGGCTGAAAAATTGAGCATCATGGGGCCATAAGCCGGATGGTCTTTTTTCAGGTCAGGAAATAATCTTGCGAAAAAAGGACCCACTGCTTTTGAAAAAATGCTAACCACACCTCCCCTTTCTCCGATCTTCATCAATCCCAGCCAGAGTGTTAAAACACCTGTTAAATAAAGTGAGGTTTCAAAACCTAATTTGGCATTGTCAAATGTGCTGTTCACCATATCGGAAAACACCTGAACATCCCCGAAAAAGAGCAAACGCACAAGTCCGACTACAAATGCCACTACAAAGAAAAAAATCCATATATAATTGAGGGCCATAAACTTCCAAAATTACATTTCGAAATTACATTGAATTTCAGGACTGCTCACCTGTCAAAAAAAAAGGTTACTAAATGCTTTTTGTTAATAAGCATACACGTGAAATACTGCAAAATCAAGCGCTAATATTCGCAAATTCAAACTATTCCTTATCTTTGGCAACCTAACCTCAAAGTGACTGATGCAAAAACAAGCCGAAAAAGGAAAAAACAAGGTAAAATGGATTACCCTTGGAGCAATCATTGTTTTCACACTTATTATTTTTTCAGGATCAATAAACAATGATGTCCTTTACGGCTGGGACGACGGAGAATACCTTAACAATAAGAGCATTCAAAACATGCAGGTCGAGAAGTTTTTTTCAGAATATTACCTCGGCATGTATCAACCACTGGCGGTATTAACACTTTCAATGAATTATCAATCGGCTGGCGACAACCCGATTCCTTATCATTCAACAAATCTGCTGCTCCACCTGATCAATACCTTCTTGGTTTTTATTTTGTTTTACAAAATTGCCGGCCGGCTTGATACTGCAGCGTTTGTGACTTTGCTTTTTGCCATTCATCCCATGCATGTGGAAGCTGTTGCCTGGATTGCCACCCGAAGTAATGCACTTTACTCAGCCTTTTACCTGGCAGCCTTGATCTTTTATGTAAGGTATCTCGAAAAAGGTGGGTTTTTAAATATCACCCTCACTTTTATTCTCTTTGTTTTTTCTTGTTTCTCAAAATCGATGGCCGTAACACTGCCCGCGCTGTTGCTGCTTTTTGACTATTTCTACTACCGGAAATTTAATTTAAGAACGATCCTTGAAAAGTTACCGTTTTTCCTGGTTTCCATTATGTTTGGATTGATCAGTATAAATGCAGCCAATGAATATCAGCATATTAAAAACCTGGCAGTTGATTATAATATCATCGACAGGCTGGTATTGCTGATGTATTCGGTGGTTTTTTATCTTGTTAAAGCAATTGCACCAGCTAATCTCTCAGCAGTTTATGCCTACCCTGATAAGGTTGGAATAGCATTGCCCGGAATTTATTATTTCGGGGTATTTATTTTTGCAGTTATTGTTTTAAATGTATTGGTGCTGGGTCGCTCCAGAAGGACGGTCATTTTTGGATTGTTGTTTTTCCTTATCACCATTTCCATTGTTTTACCATTGTTTTGGTCGCGAATGTTAATATTTGCCGACAGATACACGTACATACCCTACCTCGGCATATTTTTCATGTTCTCGCGACTTTATGTAAAGTTTGTTGAGGCAAAAAGTGAACGGATCCGTAAATATCAGATATTCATTAATACAGCGCTTTTTGCATATATTATTTTTCTTTCTGTATCCAGCTTTCAAAGGATCAAAGTTTGGAAAAATGCCGAAACAGTTGTTACAGATGTAATCCAAAAAGATCGCTCAAATGTGGATGTATCCATCGGATATTATTTCAGGGCGAATATCCGGGATATGAAAAATGATGTGAATGGCGCTTTTCAGGATTTTGACAAAGCCATCGAATACAATCCCGACTATACACAGGCTTACAATAACCGGGGAATTTTAAAGGTCAGAATGCAGGATATTCAGGGTGCGTATGATGATTTTAACAAGGCTGTTGAGATTGATCCAAATTATGCCGAGGCCTTTTATAATCGTGGAAATGCCAACTATTACCTAAACAATTTCATGGAAGCCTGCAGCGACTGGAGTCAGGCTGAGTTCCTTGGATTTGAACAGGCCAGCAAGGTAAAGCAGCAGTATTGCAGGTAGATTTGGAGTTTGAAGTTTGAAGTTCGGAGTTCGGAGTTCTGGGTTCTGGGTTCTGGGTTCTGAGTTCTGGGTTCTGGGTTATAGTATATGTTAACGAAACTATATCTTTCATAAATGTTTTTTTACAAAAAATAATACAACACCACCAATTCAACCAATTCAACCAATTCAACCAATTTAACTAATTCAACCAATTCAACCAATTCAACCAATTCAACTAATTCAACCAATTTAACTAATTCAACTAATTCAACCAATTACAAATCACCTTTCAGCAATATCTTCCCGGCCGACATTGATTTAATATAGGCACGGATGCCCGTTACAACATCCTCGAGTTTATAGCTGCCCTGGATTTGAGTTTTAAATTTTTCCTCAATAAAAAGATCCTGAACATGATCGGTTTGCTCCTTGAATGTATTTTCATCCATCTCCGCAATCCATTCATTTAAATTAAAACCGATTACCTTTTTCCTTTTAAAGATCACTCCCATGGTATCAATTCCAGAAACCGACTGACCTGAAAGTCCGCCATAAATAACCAGCGTACCTTCTTCGGGAAGGGAGTTCAGCATTTGACCCGAAATTTCACCAGCCACCGCATCAAAGGCAAACAATGGATTTAATGTATTACATGCTTGTGCCAATTGATCAGAAAAATCCTCAGCAGTCGAATTTAAAACCATTTTTTGACCGGCATTTCTCAATTGCTCCACCTGTTCTTCTTTTCGAACAATATTGATCACCTCAATTCCTTTTTCAGCAGCCAACACCCGCATAAACACCGGCACCTGTCCACCCGCTGCGTTTAAAACGAATGGAACATTGCCCGCTTTTTCCACCAATTCAAACATCCCCAGAGCCGTCAACGGATTGATAGATAAACAGGCTGCCTGATCGTTTTTAATACCATCTTTTAAAACTATACAATCTTTGGCCTTTGCCCTGAAATATTCCGCCCAGGTGCCATCCGAATCCTCCTGTGAAAAACAACTTACTTTCTTATTTATCAGATGCTGAGCCTCAGTGCCAGTTTCCACAACTTCGCCCATCGCTTCAAATCCGGGAACCACTGGAATTGGTTTTACAATGTTATAGCCACCTCTTAAAAAGGCAATATCAGAAGGATTGCAGGGCGAAGCACCAAGTTTGATCAATACCTCATCCGGTTTTAATTCGGGAATTTCCCTTTCTTCGATCTTAAGCCCCAACAAGGCTCGTATCAGGTTATCATTGTATAGTGGCAGTACAACAGCTTTGGTCCTTTTAATTGTCATTTTTAATTAATTCCGTTTGCGAATTCAACTGCAGCTTTTGCGTGTAAATACGTTGTATCGATCAGTGTCAGCGGGGTATCTTCAGGTTTAATGATCAAAGGTAATTCGGTGCAGCCGAGAATTACACCCTCAATGTCCGGCGTTTTTGAGATCAGGTTAGCCAGGTATTCCTTACTTGGTTGAAGGATTCTTTCATCAACCAGCTCCTCAAAGATGATCCGGCTCACTTCAAGCAAATCATTTTCTTCCGGAACTACCACCTGCGTTTGATATTCATTTTCCAGTTTATCAGCAATATAGCGCTCCTGCATGGTATATTTGGTTCCAAGCAATAAAACTTTCTTCAGGCCGAGTTTTTGAATTTCTTTTCCAGAGGCATCAGCAATGTGAAGAAGTGTAACTGAAATTTCATTTTGCACAAGAGATGCAAATTTATGAGCAGTATTTGCGCAAAGCAAAATCACATCAGCACCTATAGATTCAAGATGTTTAGCTTCTTCAGCCAGTCTTGGGCCCACATCCTCAAATCGCCCGGCACTGCGCAAACCGTTAATTTCCTCCCAATCGAACGAATACATAAGAATGCGTGCCGAGTGACTTCCACCCAGCAATTTTTTGGTTTCATTATTAATAATGCGGTAATACTCCACAGTCGACTGCCATGTAATGCCGCCAATGAGTCCGATAGTTTTCATCTGATAAAATTAAGCTTGATTTAAAAAATCATTGATTTTTTGATAAACTTCTGATTTCGCCGTTTCAAGGTCATCATTCATGATGATCAGGTCAAATTTACTGGCAAAAGCAAGTTCATACATGGCTTTGTCAAGTCGTTTCTTAAGTGACTCTTCATCTTCAGTAGATCGTCCTCTAAGTCGTGTTTCCAGGGTTTTCGCATCAGGGGGCATAACAAAAACAGCCAGGGCCTCATCACCATAATATTTTTTGATATTCAATCCGCCGATCACATCTACGTCAAAAATCACATGCCTTCCTTCATTCCGAATCCGTTCCACTTCCGATTTCAGTGTTCCATAAAAATGATCCGAATAAACCTCTTCCCACTCCAGAAAATCATCGTTTTCAATTTTCGACCTGAACTCATCAGCCGAAATAAAGTAATAATCGCGGCCATGGACTTCATTGTTTCGTTTGGCCCTGCTGGCTGCTGAAACTGAAAAAGAAAGGTTAAGTCCCGACGCAAGCAGGTGCCTCACCAGGGTGGTTTTACCAGCTCCTGAAGGTGCAGAAAAAATAACCAGTTTCCCTTTCTTCATTTAATTATAAAATATTGTAAAGTTGCTCTTTGATCTTTTCCAGTTCGTCCTTCATCTGCACTACCAGCTTTTGGATATTTGCATCCAACGCTTTCGAACCAAGGGTATTGATCTCCCGACCTATCTCCTGGGAAATAAACCCCAGCTTTTTGCCCTGCGATTCAGACTCGTCAAGGGTATCCAGGAAATATTTGCAATGCTTTTTCAGGCGCACCTTTTCTTCGGTGATATCCAGCCGATCGAGGTAATAGATCAACTCCTGCTCAAACCGGTTTTTGTCCACATCTTCCTGATCCACCACTTCATACACATCCTTTTTGATCTTCGCTTTCAGGTTTTCAATCCGGTCTTTTTCGAACGGTGGAACTTGTTCAAGAAGTTCCAGAATTTTGTTGTTTCGGTAAATCAAATCCTTTAACAGACTGGCTCCTTCCTGCACCCTGAATTCATCAAGCTGTTCGAGTGCCTGATCAATTGCCACATGCAGTGCATTCCATTCTTCCGTGGAAATTTCTTCACGCGAAGGAACCATCACATCGGGCATGCGCATAATCACTTGCAGCATGTTTTCCGAACCAGCTAAATCAATCTCACCAGAAATTGCTTTTAGTTCTGAATAATATTTTTTCACCAGGTCGCGATTGATGGCATAACTGGCACCATCTCCACTTGATTCAATGGTAATGGTAAAATCTATTTTTCCACGCTGCAATTTAGCAGACAGTTTATTTCTAAACTCGAATTCTTTTTCGCGAAAACCATTGGGAATCCTGGCATTGATATCGGTAAATTTACTATTCAGTGATTTGATCTCGATAATGAGCTTCCGGTTGTTATAAACGCACTCGGCTTTACCAAAGCCGGTCATGGATTTGATCATATTTATTTATTTGAGGCAAATTTAGGAAAATACCCTTATGTGTGGCATATTAAAGTTCTTAACCAAAGTTTAATATTTGAATTAATTTAAAAAAACTATATTTGGTGCAATAACTTAAATATCTTTCAGCCATGATCTTAATATTAAAAAATCTGGTATTATTCTCCATTTTCATTTTTGGTTCTTCTCTTTTAAACAGCCAGGATGTTTGGGTAAAATCCGATGGACCTTATGGTGGTATTGGATATTCTTATTCAAAGTTAAACAACCAATTGATTGTTGGAACTTTTAATGGTTTGTATACACATAATGAAAATTCAGAGTATTGGGATTTTTTTGCATTGCGCAAATTCCAGGTTATTGCCTTCTGCCAGTATGCAGATGACACTTTATTTGCTGGGGTAAGTTTTCATACTGATTATGCCCAGACCACCCGTGGACTTTATGCTTCATATGATGGTGGTGATACATGGTCATATCTTTTTTATAATGATCAAATCAATTCTATATTTCGGTTGAATAATTCCATTTTTGTTTATACAGGCAATAATTGCTTGATCAGAAGCAATAACACAGGAATTTCATGGGATACATTGAAGCCATTTGAAGGTGTATCATATTATTCAATTGCTGATTATAATCAGGAAATTTATATTGGAACTTCTAGTGGGATATTTAAGTCAGTTGATTATGGTGAAAATTGGGAAGATATAACCGCCGACCTGCCGATCTCTGCCAAATCATTAAGAATAGTTCAGGAAAGTTTGTTTGCCAATGATGATTATGATCTTTATAAACAAACCGTAAATAATGATTGGATTCATATTAATACACCTTTTTCAAATAATCAGGATATCATCATTGAATCCGATAACAATTCCATTATTGCTGGTTTTGATTCGCCTCATTTTTATAAGTCGGATGACCTTGGCTTAACCTGGAACTCAATAACGGGCAACCTACCCAATGCAGAATTATCTTCAGGAACAATCAGTGGGGACCAATTAGTGGCAAACTTGAACGGTAATTTTTATGTCTCTGAAAATGCCGGATCAAACTGGCTTATGGCAAATAGTAGTATTGAGGGTGAATACATCAACTGTCTTGATGCAAGTGGAAATGTTCTTTTTATGGCTACTTCAACGGAGCCATTTATTTCCCATGATCAGGGGTTAACGTGGGATAAAATTGAATATTTCAACGATAAATCAGATCAGATTACACACTGTGATGTATTTGGAACAAACATTTACATCATAACATTTTCAAAACTCTATTTATCTGCTGACGCAGGAAACGAATGGGTCGAAAGCACTATTCCTACGACGAATCCTCATCTGACATCTGTTGCAGGAAATGATTCTTTACTTTATGTAGTTGAAGATTATTTCAATGTTTATTTGAGTGAGGACAAGGGTATCACATGGGAAAATGTTAGTATAAGTCTTCCGGAAAACAGGCTGATTGATTATATTTCTCTTTGCGGTAATAAACTTTATGTTGGGTTATTAATGTGGGATCCATATCCTACTAATTATTTCATCTACAGAAAAAATCCGCAATTTTCAGATTGGGATTTTATTAAGCAATTTTCAAACACTGAATTACTGACCGACATTACCAACCTGGGCGACACGGCTATTATCAGCACGAAACAAAATATCTACAAAGATTTTAATGGGGTTTATAATATGGAACCCATTTTCAATCAGGGAGTGGTTGATGTTGCATCATCAGGTTACAGAATTATGGCGGCAACGAGCTCTGATTTCTATCAATCCAACAACGGTGGAATTTCCTGGAACCTAAAAACTGCTAATTATAATGATACAATTATTCCTCAATGCAAATTAAATGGTGATCCATCTAAATTTTATTTCTCCACCCTTACAAATATTTGGCATATGGATGTAGGAACCAATACACGGGATAATTATTTCAGCGACATAAATAACAAATTAACCATTTACCCTTCTGTAGCAAATGACAGATTAAGTTGCAGCTATAATGGAAAAGGAAAGATAACCGTTGTAGAGGTTTATAACTTAGCCGGAGAAAAAATGAAAGAAATTATCCCTGGATCAAATCTATTAACTTTAAATGTTTCAGATTTGGCAAGAGGAACATACATTATTCGAGTCATCATTAGCAATAATAACTCGATAGTTATTCATAGGAAGTTTATAAAAAATTAAAGGTTTTTAAGTGCTTTTTGCACCTATACATACTTAAAAACATCATTTTAAAAAATCAACATTTTCAATGATATTGATTCCTTAATCAACTTTCAAGATGATTTTATTTTCCTAACTTTGCGCCAATTTTTTAAAACGCAGCATCATGTTCCAGGATAGCAATAAATTCGCAGGTGAAGGGCTTACATACGACGATGTGCTTTTACTGCCAGCATATTCAAATGTACTTCCCCGCGAAGTGGATACCTCCACCCAGTTTACTAAAAAAATCATGCTCAAGATACCCGTTGTTTCAGCCGCAATGGACACCGTTACTGAGCACACTATGGCCATAGCCATTGCCCAGGAAGGCGGTATTGGCGTGATCCATAAAAACATGCGTATCATCGATCAGGCAAATGAAGTAAGGAAGGTAAAAAGGGCTGAGAACGGAATGATTATCGATCCGGTAACCATCGATCGCAATGCCACGGTGCAGGATGCGCTCGACCTGATGAAGGAATACAGCATTGGCGGTATTCCGGTTGTGGACAAACAAAATACACTGGTGGGTATTGTCACCAATCGCGATCTTCGTTTTGAAAGAAATCATGAAAAACGGATTGAAGAGGTTATGACCGGTAAAAACCTCATAACTACCACTGAGTTTACTGATTTTGAAAAAGCTGCCGATATTCTCCAGGAAAATAAAATTGAAAAATTACCGGTTGTCGACAAGGAAAATAAATTGGTGGGATTGATCACCTATAAAGATATCATCAAGATCAAACAACGCCCTAATGCCTGCAAGGATGAACGCGGACGTTTACGCGTAGCTGCTGCGGTTGGTATTGCCCGCGACACGCTCGACCGGGTTGCAGCGCTTGTGGATGCACAGGTGGATGCCGTGGTTATTGATACGGCGCATGGTCATTCAGAAGGCGTTTTGGAAATGGCCCGAAAAGTAAAAAAGACTTTCCCTGACCTGCAATTGGTAGTTGGGAATATCGGTACGGCAGAAGCCGCGAAAGATCTTGCAAAGATTGGCGTGGATGCCGTAAAAGTCGGGATTGGCCCGGGCTCCATTTGCACTACCCGTATTATTGCCGGTGTTGGTATACCTCAACTTACAGCGGTATATGAAGTAGCGAAAGCACTTGAAGGGACAGGCATTCCGGTAATTGCTGATGGCGGCATCCGTTATACCGGTGATATTGTAAAAGCAATTGCTGCCGGCGCACACTCCATCATGGCCGGATCACTTTTTGCCGGAGTGGATGAATCACCAGGAGAAACAATCATTCTGGAAGGAAGAAAATATAAAACATACCGCGGAATGGGCTCCATCGAAGCGATGCAGAAAGGTTCCAAAGACCGTTATTTCCAGGATGTGGAAGACGACATTAAAAAACTGGTTCCGGAAGGAATTGTTGGCCGTGTTCCATTCAAAGGCGGCCTTTCCGAAGTGATCCACCAAATGGTAGGCGGGCTGCGTGCCGGCATGGGCTATACCGGTTCAGGGAACATTGCCGATTTGCAAAAGGCCAAATTCATTAAGATCACCACCGCCGGGGTTACGGAAAGTCATCCCCACGATATAACAATTACCAGGGAAGCCCCGAATTATAGCAGGTAGGGGCGGGTTCTGGGTTATGAATTTTGAGTTCTGCCCGCCTCCGCCGGTTGGCGGATTCGGACGGGGGTTCTGAGTTCTGAGTTCTGAGTTCTGGGTTCTGAGTTTTGAGTTCCGTGTTCTGAGTTTTGAGTTTGTCCTTTCATAATTCTGATTGACAACTTTCAACAAATTTTCCCTGCCGATAGCTATCAGGATTAACCAACTCTACAAATTTTCCCTGCCGACAGCTATCGGGATCAACCAATTTACCAATTTACCAATTTACCAAATTTAACCAGTTCAACCAATTCTCCCCCCTTCCCCCCTTTTGTTAAAAATTCAAAAAACTAAAATTTCGCTTTCCTGTGGCGGATTTTGTTCTGATTAAAAACCTATCTTTGCGCCTCGAAAAGCGTAATTAAAAAAACTGAAATATATTTTTAAAAATGAACAGCTTAAGATTATTGGTGATGACATTGGCCCTGCTTTTTAGCATGGGAAGTTATGCTCAGGACAACCGATCACTTTTAACCATCGATGGGGAAGATGTATCTGTTGACGAGTTCATGTATGTTTACAAAAAGAACAACAACCAGGAAAATGCAATGAGTAAAAAATCGATTGAGGAGTATTTGGATCTTTATATCAATTTTAAACTCAAGGTTAAAGAGGCCGAAAACCAGGGATTGGACACCGTTCAGGCTTTTAAGGATGAATTGGCTGGATACCGTAAACAACTGGCCGAGCCTTATTTTGTAAATGATGAGATTATGGAGGAGATGCTGAAAGAAGCATACGAAAGGAAAAAATTTGATATCCGTGCCAGTCATATCCTTTTCAGGGTAGGGCCGAATGCCATGCCTGAAGATACACTGATAGCATGGAACAAAGCAATGGATGCACAAAAGAGAATTATGGCAGGAGAAGATTTCGCCAAAGTTGCCAGGGACGTATCGGAAGATCCTTCAGCACGTGACCGGGAAGGACAAAGAGGTGGAAGAATGATGCCCGGTAATGGTGGCGATCTTGGTTATTTCAGCGTATTTGATATGGTTTATCCTTTTGAAACTGGAGCTTACAACCTGCAGGTAGGGGAAGTTTCAAATCCCGTTCGTTCCGATTTTGGGTATCATATTATTAAACTTACTGATAAAATCCCGGCACAGGGTTCCATTGAAGCAGCCCACTTGTTTTTACAAATGCCGGAAAATGCAACTGCCGCCGATTCCACAGCCATTAAAGAAGAAGCCTGGAATTTATACGGCAGAATCCAGCAGGGTGAACAGTTTGAAGATCTTGTTAAAGAATTTTCCGACGATAAAGGTTCTGCCAGCCGGGGTGGAATTCTTCCAAAATTCAATGTAAACCGCATGGTTCCTGAATTTATTCAGGCCATTGGCCAAATGAGCGACTCAGGGGATATTTCTGAGCCGGTACTCACCAGTTACGGATGGCATATCATCAAACTTATCAGCAAGTCAGGTTTGCAGCCTTTCGATGAAGTAAAAGATGAGATGGAGAAAAGGCTTGAAAAAGATCGCCGTGCACAAAAGAGCCATGAGGTGATCATTCGCGATATTAAAAAGGAATATGGCTACAAAGAATACCCCAAAAACATGGAGAAAGTCTATGATCTCATGGACTCGACCATTTTCAAAGGTGAATGGAGTGCTCCTGCAGATGCCGACCTGAGTAAGCCGGTGATGTCTCTGGGAGATACTAAGTACAGCCAGCAAATGTTTGCTGAGTATATAATGAGTAAACAAAACATTGGTCAGCAGGAAAATTACAAAGAATTCGTGAACAAAAAATTCAAAGAATTCAGTGAAGAAAAATGCAAAGCTTACGAAGACAGTAAACTGGAAGAAAAATATCCTGAGTTCAAAGCCATTGTAAAAGAATATCGCGATGGCATCCTGTTGTTTGAGTTGACCAACGACAAAATATGGTCATACGCTGGCAAAGATACCGTTGGACTTCAGAATTACTACAACGAACACCAAAAAGATTTCATGTGGGATACAAGGCTGGATGCATCGCTCGTAACAGTTTTGGATACCAATTACCTGCCACAGGCAAAATCTTTGGCCGAAGCAGGAAAATCAGATGATGAAATATTAGCAACAATCAATGGTGACTCGTTGGATGTAGTTCGAATTGAGCGGAAGAAATATCAGAAAGAAGAAAACAAGATCATCGATCAGGTAAAATGGAAAAAAGGTGTAAGCGAAAACATGAAAGACAAAGGCAGAACCGTGTTTGTGATCGTTCATGGTAAAGTATCACCTGAAGCAAAAACCTTTGATGAAGCCCGCGGCCTCATTACCGCAGGGTACCAGGAGTACCTCGAAAAGAAATGGATTGAAGAACTCCGTAATAAATACACCATTGAGGTGCATGAAGATATTCTGCAATCAATCGTTGAATAAAACTAACGCAACTTGAAAAAGTACCTTTGGCTGCTGCTTATTGCACTTAGTTCCTGCTGGAACGGCGACAAAAGTTCTGAAAATGTATTGGCCAGGGTACATGGTGAATATCTTTATGAGTCGGATCTGAAAGGGGTGATTGGGCCCGGAACCAGCGTAAAGGACAGTATTATGCTGGCCCGCAATTTCATCAATAATTGGGTACAGGAAAAACTTGTAATTGATAAAGCTGAAAAAAATCTTCCGGAAGAAGAACTTACTTTTAAAAAACAACTGGAGGATTACAGGAACTCCCTGATCATATATAAATACGAAGCAAAGCTGATTCAGCAGGAGCTGGATACGGTGGTCACCGACAAACAAATTGAAGATTATTACAATGCAAACATTGGTAATTTTCAGCTTAAAGATGACATTGTAAAGGCCTTTTATGCAAGATTTGACGAAGACCAGGAGGCATTGCGGAAAGTGCGCCGTTTTTTTTATTCACAGGTACCTGAAGACCGTGACTCACTTGATAAATACATTGAAAAATATGCCAATCTGTATTTCCTGAATGATGAAGTATGGATACGTTTTGAGGATGTACTGAAACATGTACCAATAAATACCTATAACCGGGAAGCATATCTGCAGAATCACAGAACAATTGAAATTCAGGAAGAACCCTGGATATATTTTGTACATATTCAGGATTATGTAATCAAAGACGGAGTTTCACCATTGAGTTTTGAAAAGGAAAACATTCGTCAGATAATCATCAATCAAAGAAAACTCAAGTTAGTTAATGATATGCGGGATGAGGTTTTACAATCAGCCATTGAAAACAACGATTTTGAAATTTATTGATCAGGACCATACTTTTTTTGACAGGATAAGGTTAATACGATATGCTAATCAATATGATAAAACGAAAAAATAGTCAAAACATAGTTATCAGCCTGCCAGTACTGGCTTTGATAATTATTATGACGATCTTCTCCACAAACATTTCAGCCCAGGATCAGGAAGCTCCCGAAGGTGTAATTATTGATGAAGTTATTGCCACAGTTGGAGGCAATATCGTTCAGTATTCGGAGATCGAAGCCCAATACCTCCAATATACCATGCAAGAAGGTGTTCCGGCAGATCCGCAGAAAATGAAATGCGACATGCTGGAAAATATGATCTACCAAAAGCTGCTGCTCAACCAGGCCGAGCTTGATAGTGTTGAGGTAACAGATGGTCAGGTTGAATCGGAGCTCGACAGGCGATTAAGATATTATATTTCATTGCTGGGATCCAAAGAAAAATTTGAAGAGTTTTATCAAAAATCAGTTGTTGAATTTAAAGAAGAGCTGAGAGAGCAAGTTCGGGAAATGATGCTTGTAGAGAACGTTCAACAATCAATCACGACAGATGTTAAAATCACTCCTACCGAAATCAGGCAATTTTACAAAGACATCCCCGAAGACAGCGTCCCATTTATAAACTCGGAAGTGCGACTTGCTCAAATAGTAAAACTTCCGCCGGTGAATGATGAAGAAATTGAACGGGTAAAAAATAAATTACAGGAAATCCGATACCGGGTTTTAAATGGTGAAAACTTTGCAACCCTTGCTATTCTTTATTCAGAGGATCCCGGAAGTTCAAAACAAGGGGGAGAACTCGGGTTATTTGGTCGTGGTGAAATGTATCCCGAATTTGAGGCTGCGGCATTTTCATTAAAAGAAAAAAATGAGGTTTCAGATATTATTAAAACAGATGCCGGTTTTCATATCCTTCAGTTGATTGAACGACGCGGCGAATACGTAAATGTGAGGCATATTTTACTTCGTCCGAAAGTATCACCACTCGACCTGGCCAAAGCTAAAGTTGAGCTCGACAGCATTGCAAACCTGATTGAAGAAGGGAAATTTACATTTGATGAAGCCGTGCAGGAGTTCTCTGAAGATCCAAGTAAAAACAACGGCGGATTGGTGCTCAACCCCATGACCAATACCTCACTTTTTGAATCAGATCAATTAGATCCCAAGGTATTTTTCGTGATCGATAAACTCGAAGTGGGTGAAATTTCGGCTCCCGTTCAGTTTCAGACACAGGAAGGGAAAGATGCTTACCGCATTCTTTATGTTAAAGACAGGACTGAACCACACAAAGCCAATTTGAAACAGGATTATGACAAAATCCAGGAATGGGCACTTGAGAAAAAAAAGCAGGACGAATTGCTTAAGTGGGTAAATGAAAAGGTTAAAAATACCTACGTAAAAGTCAACGAAAATTACCAGAATTGCACTTTTTCGAAAAACTGGACATTGTAAATTAAAAATGAACCCGAAGGCCTATCCGGTGTTACATTAACCGATAACTATTCAAAAAGATATGTATAAATCTGATGTAGAAGCTGTAGATGCGTTTGTAAAAAAATACGAAACCCTGAGAAAGGAAATTGCTAAAGTAATTATCGGACAGGATCGTGTTGTTCAGGATGTACTGATCGCTATTTTCAGTAAAGGACATGGCCTGCTTGTTGGAGTTCCCGGCCTTGCCAAAACCTTACTTGTAAATACTATTTCAAAGGCTCTCGGACTAAGCTACAATCGTATTCAGTTTACTCCCGACCTGATGCCATCCGACATCATCGGTACCGAAATACTGGACGAATCAAGGCACTTCAGATTTATCAACGGACCCGTTTTTGCCAATATCATCCTGGCCGATGAAATTAACCGTACTCCTCCTAAAACACAATCTGCCCTTCTGGAAGCAATGCAGGAAAAAGCGGTAACCGTGGCCGGAAAAAGATATACATTGCAGGAACCCTTTTTTGTACTGGCCACACAAAACCCTATTGAACAGGAAGGAACCTATCCCCTGCCTGAGGCTCAGCTCGACCGGTTTATGTTTAATATCTGGCTCGATTACCCCTCTTTTGCTGAGGAAGTTAACGTAGTTAAAGCCACCACAAAAGACACAACGGCTGAAGTAGATGTGGTTTTGCATGCGGATGAAATCGTTTATTTCCAGAATCTAATTCGCAGGATACCAGTTACGGATAATGTATTTGAGTATGCGGTAAAACTGGCATCAAAAACCCGCCCCGGAACCAAAGATGCTCATCCGTGGGCTAATAATTACCTCACCTGGGGTGCAGGTCCCAGGGCTTCGCAATTTCTGATCATCGGGGCTAAATGTCATGCAGCCATTCAAGGCAAATATTCGCCCGACATTGCTGATGTGCAGGCCGTAGCCACCACCGTTTTGCGTCACCGTATCGTTCGTAATTACAAATCGGAAGCCGAAGGAATTAAGGTCGAGGATATCATTGCGGAATTGCTAAAAGAGGAATAAATCTTACTGAAGCAATCCATCCCACTTCGTTAAAATAAAAACAACCAGCAGCCAGCAGCCAGCAACCCCGTCCGACCGGAGTCGTCGGGGCGGGCAGCAACCAGCAACACTCCTCAATATCTCTCTTGCACGATAACCATTTATTTTTATTTTTGTAATCCACTTCACCAACAAAAACAATTAATATGGTTGACCTGAAAACAAATTACCTGGGATTATCCTTGAAAAACCCCATTATCGTTGGAAGTTCAGGACTTACTGACAACAGCGATAAAATAAAAAAACTGGAAGACAATGGCGCCGGAGCCGTGGTTCTCAAGTCGATTTTTGAAGAAGAGATCACGCTTGAATACGAAAAAATAGTTGCTGAAGAAGCACCAAACCGTTATAAGGATGAATTTCTGGATTATCTTGATTACAGGATCAAAGAACAAAATATTAATAAATATGTGGAACTGATCGCAAGTGCTAAAAAAGCAGTAGAGATACCGGTTATTGCAAGTGTAAACTGCTCATCGAAACACGAATGGACCAATTTCGCGAAAGAGCTGCAGGAAGCCGGGGCAGATGCTCTCGAGGTGAATTTGTTTTTACTTCCGTCCAATCTTAATACCACTCCCGAGGAAAACGAAAAACTTTATTTTGACATCATCGAAAGGCTTAAAGAACGGATTAAAATTCCCATTGCCTTAAAAATCAGCTATTACTTTTCAAACCTGGCATTGATGATCAAGAAACTGTCGGAAACGGGAATAGCAGGACTGGTGCTCTTTAACCGCTTTTACAGCCCTGATTTTGACATTAACAAAATGGAAGTTACCTCCTCCAATGTACTGAGTCATCCTGATGAGATGACCATTTCATTGCGTTGGATCGCCATCATGGCCAATCGCGTTTCTTGCGATTTAGCAGCCTCTACGGGCATTCATGATGGTAATGCCGTGGTAAAACAATTACTGGCAGGTGCCAATGCCGTGCAAACAGTTTCCACCATTTATAATAATGGTCCCGAAAAAATCCAGAACATGCTGAAAGACATCAAGAAGTGGATGATTAATCACAATTTTGAAAAAATAGATGATTTCAGGGGTAAAATGAGCCAGGCCAAAATCGGTAATCCCGCTGCGTTTGAAAGGGTGCAGTTTATGAAATACTTCAGCGATAAGGATAAACATTAATTTCTCAACCGAACATCAATATATCCTCCTTTTTGATAATAACATTCAGCATCGCAGTCGCTGTTGCTGCGTTTGAGCTTGATATCATCACCATCGACGGCATAAATGATTTTTGAACCATCTTTGTATTTGGCAACAACGGAATAATATCTATCAGGCTTTACATCCACCCAATATTCACTTTTCCAGGTAGTGTCAGTCCAATCAACCTGTCCGTTTTCATAATCACCCACATAAATGGTAAGTGGCACATAGGGATTTTCAGCATTGATAGTAACCTCAGCCGTAAGTTGCACCCATTCGGGTTTATCCTGGTAGCATTCGGTGCAATCTACTCCTGCCGAAACGGGCTCAGCCCTTTCGCATGATGTGATGGCCAAAATTATGGTTAAAACAATTAATATTGACAATATGTAAATTCTGTTTCTCATTGAAAACTACATTCTTGGTTCATCTTTGAGTTTGGATTGAAATGCCTTGGTCCCGATATTCATTCCTATTCCGATATAAATGCGGTGGGGCGATGCTTTGGAGTTTTTCAGGTTCAAATATTCATAACCAAGTTTTACACGCAAAATATTATAATCAAAATAAATTCCACCGGCTGGGATCAATAAAAAACGATCATCCGGTTTTTGATTGGAGCCTCTGAAATTGCCGTAAGTATAAGCACCTTTCAAACCGGCATAAGCACCAAACTGTTGTTCAATGTTGATCTTTTTCAAAACAAAAAATTTATTCACCGAAAGATCAACCAAACTCCGCGACTCCCAATACTGGTAATAAGTGTTTGGATCAGCTTCATATAACACACTCCTCACCGATGGCCGGGTTTGGTAACCGAGGGTAAGTTGAACGTTGTACTTTGATTCCAACAACCCCATCCGCCCCCCGAGCATAAAGTCTTTTCCATTAAAATTCATGTCAAAATCCATAATAAAATGATCGACCCGAATCTTTTGAGTGGCTGCCGCACCCCTCTCCCTGAGTGAGGAACGGATATGCGAATTACCGTACAGTTCAGCCAAATCATACTGATTAAGATTTTCCGAAATTTTATGATTTACATCAGCTCCGGCATTTAATAATTGCTCAACAATACCGGATTGCCTGTTTATCAACGCGAGCGACAATGCCGAATAATTATTCATGTTAGTGGTATTCACCTCAGCTCCCAAATCAATGAAATAAGCTACCAGTTCGGGATATCCATTTTGAGCAGCGATCATCAGCGGAGTAAATCCCTGTAAATCCGTTGCATCAATCCTTGCACCACTTGCAATCAGCAACTCCGTGATATATGCATTTCCATAGAAAGTACTGTAATGTATCGCCTCATTTCCAAAATTATCTGAAGCATTAATATTGGCCTTATAAAATATTAAAACATCAGCCAGCACCTGATAATCAAAAGCAGCTGCATACATCAGCGGACTCACTCCATCCAGGTTTCGGGTATTAACATTGGCGCCATTCAAAATGAGCGTGTCAGCGATGTATACATGACCGGCGATACAAGCTCCGAGCAAAGCATCAATTTGATTGGCAGGCTTTTTATTGACATCGGCACCCGCATCAAGTAAAATTTCAACAGCACGCAAGTGACCTTCCTGTGCGGCATACATGAGTGGTGTAACACCCTCCCAGGTTTCGGCGTTCACATTGGTTCCTAGTTCAAGAAAAACCTTGATCAGCATTGTATCTCCGTCAGCCGCTGCGTTCATCAGCGCTGTTTCAGCATCATAATAGTAATATGTGGAATCGTTGATGGTGATAGAGTTCTGGCTGTATAAAACAGAAAGCTGGAATAAAACAAGCAGAGAAATTATACCAAACCTGACCATCTTTAATTTTTGGTTAGCTACGCAAAATTAACAAAAAAGGGGCCATTTTTTTAGCGTGAATTACCAAATTAATCTCACTGCTGTAATAAAACATGGTTTTATCAGAATCCGTAGAATCTTTTAATTCTTTTGTCTGAATAAAATCTACTTTTCGCTATTGAAAATTTGAGTGATACCTTTTAAATTTTTCAATTGCTCGTTGACCGGATGATTTGTTCTGGTTAAAAGGTCTGTAATAAAAATAACTCGAATTTAAATCCTTTTCAACAGATTTTCCTCCCATAATATAATCTACATACCCTGAGAGGGAATAAATTTGATCAAATTCTCCGGCAACTAAAAGATTAGCATTCAAATTACCCATTTGCAGTTCCATTTCATCAATAATTTCCTGGGGAAACAATGTGGGCTTAATTTGATCAACTTCGGGGTGTGTTGCGTTTATCCAATACAAATTGGAAGCTTTTGAATTGCCATTATATGAATATTCACAAATTGAAGCAATAAAATCCGGAGAACCAGTTACATCTACATTTCTCACAATTCCATTTGCACTGGGATTACCTGAAACCTCTATTTCAGGAATGGATAAATTTTCTGGAATTCCATCCTGAAAACTATAATACTTTTCAAATTCAAAATTCATCTCATCATTATAACTTGATGTTGTTATCCTGAAACCATCAAAAACATTATCATTACAATAAAACACATCAAAAGAATTGGCGGTTAAACCAGTTGGGGTTGATGAATACCAGAATTCAATTTGCTCATTATTGTCGTTAAAAGTTCCATATATTCTAAGTTCTCTGACATTAGTATTTACCCAAATAGTTGCTTTTTCAAGGTTATAATTTAGAGGGAGGTTATATCCATTTGCAAGTAAATTATTAAAATCCTGATTTAATGAAAAACCGGAAAGCCCAACATTGTCTCCAAAAACAGCCGCAAACAGGGATAGCTTATCATTTTCTGGAGCATTATATAAATGCACCTGGTAATTTATTGTATCTTGAGGTGGTGAATTAAAATGAGTACCAGAACCTGAGGATGAACCAGCACAATACGAAATTTTATAACTGTTATAGTCACCGGGAGGATATGTAACAGTAATGTTTATATTGGTATCAACAAATTGAGGATAAGTGTCATTACTAAATAGCCAGGATGTGGGTATTATTTTATGAAATGTTATTACTTCATAGTCGACCATGGTATCTCCCATATAGATCGATTCATATTTGAAAATTGCAGAAACTGTAATCGGAAGGGGTAATTCATCACCAAAGTTAATTGCAGAAATTCCATCGAATGATTTGTAATCAATTACTTGTGTACCATCTGCCGAATTAATTACGAACCACCCTTTTAGTTTATCCTGATTGACAGTAATAATAAATTCATTCTGATCACCTGGCACATTGGAATTGGATTTTTCTTCTTTTTTACATCCAAAAACAGCAAAAACAATTAATAAAGGAAGAAAAAGAATATGCTCTAATCTGATTAACCTTTGTTTTTTCATAACTTTAATGTTAATGTGGTTTTGATATGAGTTACATAGAATTACAAACGAATCTTTTCTATTTTTAGTATTCTTCCAATTAAATCGAAATGATCTAACCTTTCTTGATCCTATTAATCCCGAATTTGTATCAGTATAAATTCATAGTATTACCTTAGCTAAATAAAACAACAAGGAAAACAGAAGTTCATTTTGGTCAAGCTTCAAAAAATAGGACAACTCACAAACACCCTCAGCCTCGATGTGGTTGTTGGGGCAATTTTAAGTGCTGCCTTTGCTTCAAGAATTTTTTCAGTTACACCGGGAGTAGCCTATTGGTTTATTTTGCCCATTGCCGTTTGGGTGGTTTACACCTCTGATCACCTCGTGGATGCCTACCGATTGAAAGAAAAGGCACATACTCCTCGGCATCTCTTCCATCACCAAAACTTCAGATTGCTCGCCCGGCTGGTTTTTGTATTATCATTGGTTAACATTATCCTCGCAATATTTTTTTTGGAACACATTATAATTGTATTTGGCTTCATTGTCGGGGGGGGAACACTGCTGTATCTATCGGCGGTTCACTTTATAGGGAAACGGAAAAAAGTTTATTTGCAAAAAGAACTTTTTGTTGCGGTAATTTATGTTTCAGGTGTTTGGGGTGGACCCTGGGCTTTGTCAGGATTCAGTATATCTCCGGATGCAGTGATATTATTCGCCGTATTTATGATGCTGGCCATTGCTGATGTACTGGTTTATACTATATACGATCATAATACCGACCAGCTCGACAAACATCCAACCCTCTTCAGCCATATTGGTGAAAAAGCAATTTATATCATTTATTACCTGCTGATTATACTGAGTTCTGTTGGGGCGATTTATCTGATCATTGATTCGCCGGTTTTTCTGCACAGAGCAGCCGCTAAAATTTATTTGATCATGTGTTTATTGTTGCTTCTGCTAATTTCCATCCCTGATGTGTTCAATAAAAACGCCCGTTATCGTACCCTTGGTGAAATGGTTTTTTGGCTTCCGGGAATAATCCTTTTAATCGGGGATGATTTAAATTAAAAAGTTACAAACTTTCGTAATTTTGTTTCAAAATTCAGGAATGGGACAACCTTGTGTGCATTGTGGTGAAGATTGCGGAAAGCACCCGGTAATGTGGGATGAAAAGCCCTTTTGTTGTCATGGGTGTAAAACGGTGTATCAAATCCTCAATGAGAAAGAACTTAAGCAATATTATGAAATTGAAAAAATGCCCGGCATCAGGGTTGAAACGGAGGAAGTGGGAGACAAATATGCTTTTCTCGACCTCGACGAAATCAAAGAAAAACTGCTTGATTTTACCGATAGCGGCATAAGCAAGATCACCCTTTTTATTCCGTCAATTCACTGTGCATCGTGTATATGGCTCCTCGAAAACCTCAACACCCTGCATGATGGTATTATCAATTCCACTGTTAATTTCCCCAAAAAAGAGGCTTACATAACTTTCAGGGACAACACTATTTCGCTCAGACAGGTAGTTGAGCTATTGGCATCAATTCATTATATTCCGGAAATTACGCTTGAACGCACCGGATCGCAAAAATCAAAAAAAAGCAGTACAACCTTGTTGCTTAAAATCGGGATCACCGGGTTTGTCCTGATGAATGTAATGATGTACAATTTCCCGGAATATCTTCCCGGAGGGGAGTTGCTCGAAAAAGATTTTAAAGCTTTTTTTGGTTGGCTAAGTCTTGTATTATCAATTCCCGTTTTGGTTTATTGCAGCAACGACTACTATCTTTCAGCCATCAAAAGCCTGAAGCATAAGATCATCAGCATCGATTTGCCCATTGCATTGGGCATATTAACCTTGTTCGTTCAAAGCGCTTACGATATTATTTCTGGAACAGGAATCGGCTACCTCGACTCCCTGACGGGTTTGGTCTTTTTCCTTTTGATCGGGAAATGGTACCAGGGAAAAACCTACCAGGCCCTTTCTTTTGAAAGAGATTATAAATCGTATTTCCCTGTAGCCGTAACAAAATTGGAAGATGGAAAAGAAACAGTGATCCCGTTGGAAAGATTAAAGGAAGGCGATCATATCCTTGTGCGCAATCAGGAACTGATTCCAGCTGATTCACAGATTTTTAAGGGAGAAGGAAATATTGATTACAGTTTTGTAACAGGTGAATCTATCCCCGTTGCCAAAGCTCCTGGTGAACCTGTTTTTGCAGGTGGCCGGCAGGTGGGTTCAGCCATCGAACTGCTGGTAACAAAAGACGTTGAACAAAGTTACCTTACCCAACTCTGGAACCAGGAAAAATCAGCTGACAAATACGAAAGCAAACTGAACGTTATCATCAATAATGTTAGCCAATATTTCACGCTCGTGATTTTAACCATTGCCTTTGGTTCAGGGATTTACTGGTTATTTATCGATAAAGCCACAGCTATTTTTGTTTTTACATCGGTGCTCATTGTAGCCTGCCCATGTGCACTCGCACTTACAGTTCCCTTCACTTTTGGCAGCACATTGCGGCAATTTGGCCGGCGTGGGTTTTACCTGAAAAAATCAGAAGTGATCGAACAATTGTACAAAGTCAATTCAATTGTTTTTGATAAAACCGGAACCATTACCCATAATAAATCGCTTAAAACAGAATTTATAGGCGATGAACTTACAGAAGATCAAATTAAAATGATCAAATCCACCGTTCGGCATTCAACACACCCTTTAAGTGCAGCGTTATTTGCAAATCTGGAAGGTGATGATTTTTATGAGGTTGAAAAATTCAAAGAAATTCCGGGACTTGGAATCACCGGCGAAATCAACAATAATAAAATAAATATTGGATCGAGGAAATTTGTTACCGGCAAAGATGAACAGGAACAAGGGTTAAAAAGTACGGTTTGGGTTTTTATGAATGGGAAAATACTTGGACATTATCAATTGGAAAACCAATACAGAAATGGCCTGAAGGAGGTAATTAACAACCTTGGTAAAAATTTTGAGTTGCACTTGCTTACAGGCGATAATGAAGCAGAAAAGCCAAACCTGCTCCAGCTTTTTGGGGATGAATCAAATTTAAAATTCAATCAAACACCCACTGATAAGCTGGAATATGTGAAAAATTTAAAAGCACAGGGCAAAACCGTATTGATGGTCGGCGACGGTTTAAATGATGCCGGTGCTTTGAATGAAAGTGATGTGGGAATTACCATCGCCGACGACATTTACCACTTTTCACCGGCATGTGATGCCATTCTGGAATCTTCAAAATTTAAGAATCTAAGTAAATACATGCGCTTTACGCGGATCAGCCTGAATGTGGTTAAGATCAGCTTTGTAATATCCTTTATATATAATGTAGGTGGATTGTTTTTCGCCGTCCAGGGATTGCTCACACCCGTTATTGCAGCCATCCTGATGCCTATTAGTTCTGTTTCGGTAGTCGCTTTTGCTACCATCGTAATCGCAAACCGGGCCAAACGATTGTTGTCATAAAATGAAGCGAGGTACAAACTTTACACAGTTTTGTTCAAAAAAATAGCAAGCCCTTGTCGATAATTATTATACTTTTATAATTCCTAAATCTTTGATAACGCTATTACCTGTTGATTTTCAACGGATAAAAGTGTTGAAAAATGGCCTGTTAAAAATTTGTTAAAATTGCATAAAACATTATTTTTGTATCGAAATACCTGAATTATTTTTCATGCAAGTTATTTTCTTCTTAATTGCAATCGGTATAGTAGTCGCAGGGGGATTTCTGGCGGCATTTATCTGGTCAGTAAAGTCGGGCCAGTATGATGACGATTATACCCCGTCAGTAAGAATGTTATTCGATAATTTCACATCGGATGGCGAAGCCGGGACAAGCGAAGAGGATAAAAGCAAAACTTCCAAACAAGAAGCACAATCGAAACAATCCAATAATAACAAAACTTAAGTTTATGGCACTTGAAAAGTTTACTTATGACAATCAACTGACGAAATCATTCGCGGTTGTTACTGTTTTATGGGGTGTGGTAGGATTCCTGGTGGGATTGATTGCCGCATTTGCCATTTTATGGCCAGCGGTGAGTATGGAATTACCTTTCCTTACATTCGGCCGTTTACGTCCGCTACACACCAATGCGGCCATTTTTGCATTTGTAGGAAATGCAATTTTCACCGGAGTTTATTACTCCCTCCCACGATTACTGAAAACAAACCTTTTCAGTAAAACATTGGGATGGATACACTTCTGGGGATGGCAGTTGATCATCGTTCTGGCAGCAGTAACATTGCTTGCCGGGATTACCACAGGTAAAGAATATGCCGAACTGGAATGGCCCATTGATATCCTGATTGCAGGTGTTTGGGTTGTTTTTGGTTGGAACATGATCGGAACCATTTTAAAACGCAGAACGCAGCACATTTACGTAGCCATTTGGTTTTACCTGGCAACTTTTGTGACTGTAGCGGTACTGCATATTGTTAACTCCTTTGAATTACCGGTTTCATTAATCAAGAGTTATCCGCTCTATGCCGGTGTTCAGGATGCTTTGGTACAATGGTGGTATGGCCACAATGCTGTTGCATTCTTCCTTACCACACCGATCCTTGGATTAATGTATTATTTCGTTCCAAAGGCTGCAAATCGTCCGGTTTATTCCTATAAACTTTCGATCATTCACTTTTGGGCACTCATCTTCCTTTACATCTGGGCTGGTCCGCACCACTTGTTATATTCAAGTACACCAGATTGGGCACAGGCATTAGGCGTTGTATTCTCTATCGCATTGATTGCTCCGTCATGGGGAGGTATGATCAATGGTTTATTAACGCTTCGTGGCGCATGGGACAAAGTTCGTCAGGATCCTGTTTTAAAAATGTTTGTGGTAGGTATTACCGCTTATGGTATGTCAACTTTTGAAGGGCCTATGCTTTCACTTAAGAGTGTGAATGCGATCAGCCACTTCACCGACTGGACCATTGCTCACGTTCATATCGGAACCCTTGGCTGGAACGGGATGCTCACATTTGGAATGCTTTACTGGTTATTCCCACGCCTTTATAAAGTAAAATTGTATTCAACTTCTATGGCCAATGCACACTTCTGGCTTGCAACATTAGGAATGCTTTTCTTTGCTATTCCGCTGTACTTTGCAGGATTTACCCAGGCATTAATGTGGAAACAATTTACAGCTGAAGGTTACCTTAAATATACCAACTTCCTCGAAACATATACCCAAATTCGTCCAATGCACATGCTTCGTGCGCTCGGAGGAATTATGTATCTGACCGGTGCGATTTTATTGGTGATCAACCTCATTAAAACTGCTCAGGCGGGTAAATTCCAACGATTTGAAGATGATCAGGCAGCAGCACGCGAAGTTCATCATGGATCAGAAAGCTGGCACCGCAAACTTGAGCGTAAGCCGGTAATGTTCACCATTTGGGCTTTGATCGCTATTTTAATTGGAGGAATTGTGGAGTTTATGCCTATGTTCCTGATCAAATCCAATATCCCAACCATTTCAAGTGTACAACCATATAGTCCGCTTGAATTACAAGGACGTGATATTTATGTGCGTGAAGGTTGTTATAATTGTCACTCTCAAATGATTCGTCCATTCCGTTCAGAAGTGGAACGATATGGTGAATATTCTAAAGCGGGTGAAAACGTTTATGACCATCCTTTCCAATGGGGATCCCGCCGTACAGGTCCGGATCTTGCACGTGAAGGGGTAAAAGGTGGAAAAATCTACAAACCCGATTCATGGCACTATGAACATTTTGTAAATCCGCAAAAAACCAACATTCAGTCAATCATGCCACCATATCCGTGGTTGGCTAAAAACGACCTGGATATTGAAAGTACTCCAAAAAAAATCCGGGCTATGCAAACGCTTGGTGTACCTTATCCTGAAGGATATGATGAAAAAGCCATTGCCGACCTTAAAGCTCAGGCCGCACAAATTGCCGGCGGACTCCGACAGGCTGGTATTGAGGTTGAAGACCAAAAAGAGATCATTGCACTGATTGCTTACATGCAACGTCTGGGTACTGATATTACAAAAAACTCAGGAATGGCTAATAATTAATTTGATTCATTATGTCGAAAATTGTCGGAAAATTACTGGAAGATGTTACCTGGTTGCAAAACCTCTCTGGGTTTCTTACCCTCTTTTTCCTGGCACTTTTTATAGTGCTGGTAGTGAGAGTATTTCGCTGGAAGAAGGAAAAGGTGGAAGAATATAAAAACCTGCCTCTTACTGACAATGATTCCGATGATCTTTAACAAAATAAACATCAAGCAATATGACAACAGAAGATACAACAAAAAATACAAATCAGGATTACGAATTAGACACGCTTACCAATGAGCGCCTGATTAAAGACCATGAGTACGATGGCATTAAAGAATTGGACAATGACCTTCCGCCATGGTGGAAATGGTTATTCTATATCACCATTGTTTTTGGTATTGTTTATATGATCCGCTTATGGGTACTTGATTCAGATGATCTATACCAAATCCGGGAATATGATGCTGCCATGGCTGAAGCCAAAGATAATGCGGCTTCTCAGCCCACAGCTCAATTTGAAATTAAAGTCCTCACGGATGATGCTTCACTGGCAAACGGAAAAGAAACATGGGACAAAATTTGCCAGGTTTGCCACTTATATGATGGTGGAGGTTTGGTAGGTCCTAATATGACTGATAATTACTGGATCCATGGCAATACCGTAGAGGATATGTTCAATACAGTTACCAATGGTGTTATCGAAAAAGGGATGATCCCTTACAAAGATCAGCTTTCACCAACTCAGCGTTTGGAGGTGATCAGCTTCATCATCGAAAAGCTCCATGGAACCACCCCTGCAAATCCCAAAGCACCGCAGGGAGAAGAAATGGCATGGCCTTATTAGATTAATAATTAAGTTGAAAAATTTGGCAATAGGGTTCTATTGCCAAATTTTTTGATCAATTGAGATATATTGAAAATAATTAGATGCGTTAAATATGTCAGAAGAAAACAAAAACACACAGGGAAGTTTCAGGGATAAATTAACTACGGTAAACGCCGATGGCAAACGGGTTTGGGTTTATCCTAAAAAGCCCAAAGGGAGGTTATACAACTATCGTAAAATAGTAGCCGCCATTTTGCTGCTTTTTTTATTCGTAATTCCTTTTATCAAGTATAAAGGCGATCCACTGGTGCTTTTAAATGTCCTCGAAAGAAAATTTATCATCTTCGGAGTAATTTTCTGGCCACAGGATTTTCATCTGATTGTGCTCAGTATTATTTCACTGGTTGTATTTATTATTTTGTTTACCGTGGTTTTTGGCAGGATATTCTGCGGATGGGTTTGCCCACAAACCATTTTTATGGAATTTGTTTTCCGGCAGGTTGAATACTGGATTGAAGGCGATTACAACAAACAAAAAAAACTGGCCAGACAAGAGTGGAATTTTGAAAAAGTCTGGAAAAAATCACTTAAGCATATCATCTTTTTCACATTCGCTTTTCTGGTGGCCAATACTTTTTTGGCCTACCTCATCAGCATTGATGAACTCAAGCTTTTGATCACTGATGGCCCGCTGCAACATGCCGTTACCTTTCTGGCAGTGGTAGTATTTTCAGGCGCATTCTATTTCATTTTTGCCTTTTTCCGGGAGCAGGTTTGTACCATTGCCTGCCCATACGGCAGATTACAGGGTGTGTTACTTGATGAAAAATCAATTGTTGTGGCTTATGACCATGTCAGAGGTGAGCCGAAAGGAAAACATAACCCCCTTGAAGACAGAGATGCCAGCGGGAAAGGTGATTGTATAGATTGTCATAGTTGTGTTATGGTTTGTCCCACAAATATCGACATCAGGAACGGCACCCAACTTGAATGTATCAATTGCACTGCTTGTATTGATGCGTGTGATGCTGTTATGGACAGGATCAAGCGGCCCCGCGGACTGATCCGATACGATTCGGAGAAAGGTATTATGGAAGGCAAAAAGTCAATTTTCACTCCCAGATCCATTGCATATTCAGTTTTCCTAACTGCTCTGTTGATCCTGGTTGGAACTCTTTTTGCATTCCGAACCGATTTTGAAACCACCATCTTACGCCAAAGAGGAACACTTTTCCAGGAATATGGCGACGATAGTTACAGCAATATTTACGAATTGGAAGTAGTAAATAAAACCCGCGAATCCCATACCGTTGAGCTTAAATTACTGGAACCTGCCGGACAGGTGATCCCTATGGGTGATAAACTGGTAATTGAAAAGGGTGAAGCCAAATCAGGTGGATTCCTTGCTGTACTCAAAAAAGATCAACTAAAATCTTCGAATACAAAACTTAAATTTGGAATATACTCCGATGGAAAAATGATTGATGAATACGAAGTAACATTCATTGGTCCTCCTTCATTGGATAAATAATACACTTATGCGTATTAAATGGAATTGGGGCACCGGGATATTGATCGGGATCATTGCTTTTATGGCATTTATTATTGGTCTGGTTTATTTTTCTGTTCAACAAAATTTTGATCTTGTTGAAAGGGATTATTATCCCAAAGCCCTGGAATATCAGCAGCAAATTGATAAGGAAGAAAATGCCAGAAAACTGGAGCAGCAGGTGATTGTTGAAAATACCGGCGACATGATACTGCTCGCATTTCAACCATTTTTTGTACCGGCTAACATTAGCGGAACCATCACATTTTATCGCCCTTCCGACAAAAAAGGTGATATCGTTTTTGAAATTGAAACCGATAGTTTGGGAAGGCAAAATTTCCCAACCGACATTTTACAGAATGGCCGGTACATCATTCAAATCAATTACAAAGTGGGCGATACCGAGTATTACCAGGAAGAGGCTTTGCTGATAAACATTTATTAAAAAATAGTTATGGAACTGATTACGGCATTTATGATTGGTTTGGTGGGAAGTCTCCATTGCCTTGGCATGTGTGGCCCCATAGCTGTAGCCATTCCCCTGCATAAACATAACTGGCCGTTAAAAATTGCCGGTGGGTTGTTATATAATATCGGGCGCACAATAACTTATGGCATCATGGGGGGTATATTTGGATTGCTTGGTTTGGGAATTGCCCTGGCCGGATTTCAGCAGTGGGCATCCATAGGTTTGGGAATTATAATGATCACTTCCGTATTATTTCCTGTAGTTTTTCGCGAAAAAATTAACTTCGACCGGATATTTACAGGGTATGCCATTAGGCTGATCGGACGTTTCCGTAATCTTTTTAAAAATCATTCTTTGCAATCTCTGCTTTTTATTGGAATTTTAAATGGCTTATTGCCCTGCGGATTGGTGTATATGGCCCTGGCAGGAGCAATCAATACCAACGATGTATTAATGGGAATCGTTTTTATGGTTCTGTTTGGCCTGGGCACAACTCCCGCCCTGCTGATACTTGCCCTGGCCGGTAATGTGTTGAGCGCAGGATTAAGAAGAAAAGTAAGTAAAGTTGTTCCTGTATTTATCGTCATTCTGGGCATCATATTCATCCTTCGTGGTTTAAGCCTGGGAATTCCATATATTAGTCCACCGGCTGAAAAACTTGAATTAAAACAAGGAGGCGGGATGAAAATGGAGATGAATATGCAGGAACCATGCTGCCATTAAGTCACTTAATAAGTATTTTATCAATACTTTTTTCTATTTGCAAAATTGGCTAAAACTTCATTAGGTCAGGTTATTTTTCTATTGCATGCAATGATATCCCCACCTTAGGCAAGTTGACATTCAACTTCAAAATTGCTATCTTTATCTCTTATAAAATAAATTCCTTTTATATCATTAGCATTAGTATAAGTTATGCTTATACCAACTACAATTTTAATTATAGTTATTGCCTTTCATTTGTAAAAAATAATCTTAAAAAACTCCACATGACAAATCATCATAACAATTCCTCAGGCATGCATGGTGCAGGAGGCGGGACCAAAAACCGTGACTGGTGGCCCAACCAATTAAATGTAAGAATTCTTAGGCAACATTCCGATAAATCGGACCCCATGGGTAAAAGTTTTAACTATGCTGAGGAATTTAAAAAACTGGATTTAAAAGCAGTAAAAAAAGATCTTGAAAAAGTAATGACCGACTCCAAAGACTGGTGGCCTGCGGATTTCGGGCATTATGGCCCATTCATTATCCGAATGGCCTGGCACAGTGCCGGAACCTATCGCATACATGATGGCCGGGGCGGCGGGGGCACCGGTTCACAACGATTTGCGCCACTGAATAGCTGGCCCGACAATACCAACCTTGATAAAGCCCGGCGCCTGATATGGCCTGTTAAACAGAAATACGGCAAAAAAATTTCCTGGGCTGATCTTATGATCCTTGCAGGAAATGTAGCCCTTGAATCAATGGGTTTTAAAACATTTGGATTTGCAGGTGGTCGTGAAGATATTTGGGAACCACTGGAAGATATATACTGGGGTTCGGAAAAGGAATGGCTCGACGACAAACGCTATTCGGGTGAAAGAAAACTTGAAAACCCGCTGGCAGCTGTCCAAATGGGATTGATATATGTAAACCCCCAGGGCCCCAATGGAGAACCGGATCCGGTTAAATCAGCGCAAGATATCCGCGAAACATTCAAACGAATGGCTATGAACGACGAAGAAACGGTGGCACTGATCGCTGGAGGTCACTCATTCGGGAAAACACACGGAGCAGGGCCGGCTACACATAAAGGCCCCGAACCTGAAGCTGCCGGCATGGAAGAACAGGGTTTTGGATGGAAAAGCAGTTATGGCTCCGGAAAAGCCGGTGATACCATTACTGATGGAGAAGAGGTAACCTGGACTGAGACTCCAACCAAATGGAGCAATAACTTTTTCGAAAACCTCTTTAAATATGACTGGGAACTAACCAAAAGTCCGGCTGGTGCCTGGCAAATGGTAGCAAAAGATGCTGACGAGGTGATACCCGACGCACACGATGAATCGAAAAAACACAAGCCCACTATGCTGGTATCAGACCTTGCTTTGCGTTTTGATCCGGAATATGAAAAAATTTCCCGTCGCTTTCTTGAAGATCAGGATGCATTTGCAGATGCTTTTGCACGGGCCTGGTTTAAACTTACACACCGAGATATGGGCCCAAAGAGCCGTTATCTCGGATCGGAAGTACCGGAAGAAGAATTGCTGTGGCAGGATCCGGTTCCGGCAGTAACACACAAACTGGTTGATGATAAAGATATTGCAGATTTAAAGACAAAGATAGTCGCTTCCGGTCTTTCAGTTTCAGAACTGGTTTCAACGGCCTGGGCATCTGCATCTACCTTCCGCGGATCGGATAAAAGAGGCGGAGCCAACGGGGCACGCATTCGTTTGGAACCCCAAAAGAACTGGGAAGTTAATAACCCTGCCCAATTATCCAAAGTACTGAAAACACTGGAAGGTATTCAACAAGCATTTAACAGCAATCAACTGGGTAGCAAAATGATATCAATGGCCGACCTGATCGTACTTGCAGGTTGCGCAGGTGTTGAAAAAGCAGCCAGGGATGCAGGTTTTAATGTTGAGGTTCCATTTACTCCCGGTCGCACTGACGCAACACAGGAAATAACCGACGTGGAAGCTTTTGAGATATTGGAACCCATGGCTGATGGTTTTCGAAATTACCTGGGAACAAAATACATGGATTCGACAGAGGCTATGCTGATCGACAGAGCGCAACTACTCACCCTGACAGCTCCTGAATTGACCGCACTGATCGGGGGAATGCGGGTACTTGGAACCAACTGGGATGCGTCGGATCACGGTGTTTTCACCAGCCGGAAAGGACAGCTCACCAATGACTTTTTTGTGAACCTGCTCGATATGAGCACCGGATGGAAGCCTGTAACTGAGGATAAAGAAACATTTGAAGGACGTGACCGCAGTTCGGGTGAACTGAAATGGACTGCAACACGGGCGGACCTTGTTTTTGGATCGAATTCCGAATTACGTGCTCTCGCTGAAGTGTATGCTTGCGAGGATGGTAGGGAAAAATTCGTGAACGATTTTGTAGCAGCCTGGCATAAGGTGATGATGGCAGACAGGTTTGACCTGTTGTAGCAACAGAATTTGACAGCAAGCATGAGTATAAAGGTGATTCAAAATTGGATCACCTTTTTTTACACCGGGTCAGCTGCAACAAACTTTGAAGCGTTTCGTGAAGTTTCTATCCGATCGTAAAGAACCCGGATAATACGATTATACAATTCGTTTCCAAGCAATTTGTCCTCAACTCCTGCATCAATATTGGGATTGTCATTTACTTCAATCAGGTAAACCTCTCCATTCACTTCCTTTAAATCCACCCCATATAATCCATCACCGATGAGTGCTGCTGCCTTAAGTGCAGTTTTAATTACTTTTTCGGGTACTTCCGGCACAGGGACAACTTCAAAAGTTCCTTCGCGATCTTCTTTGCTTCCTTCCCAATTGTAAATTTGCCAGTGACCACGCGCCATAAAATATTTGCATGCAAATAAAGGCTCATTATTTAAAATACCGATTCGCCAGTCAAAATCCGTAGGAATAAAAGATTGTGCAATTATCAGGTCAGAAGATTTAAAGAGTATCTTTAATTGTTGCAACAACTCATCCCTGTTATTTACTTTTTTCACACCCGTCGAAAAAGAACCATCGGGTGCTTTTAATATTAATGGAAACTGCAAATTTTCCGTTTTCATTTGCCGAACTGATTCCCTTGAAATAACGGTAGATGCCGGCATCTTTATCCGGTTCAGGGCCATATGCTCGTATAAATATATTTTGTTCGAACAGCGTAAAATCGACCAGGGCTCATCAATCACTACCAGCCCCTCGGAATAAGCCATCCGCGAAAAACTGTAGGTGTAGTTATTGACGTTGGTGGTTTCACGAATGAGCAAAGCATCAAATTCGCTTAAACGGTTCAGGTCATCTTTATTGATCAGCTCCACATAAAAACCCTGCCGGTCGGCTGCGGCTTTAAATTTATCCAGTGCCCGCTGATTGGATGGGGGATTTGTATCATTGGGATTGATCAAAATGGCCAGGTCATATTTATAGTTTTTGAGGCGTGGAATGGCAAACCTTTTTCGACTGAAATAATCCTCCATCATTGTTTTGAGAATTTCGGTTTCGCCTTCCGAAATTTTATCTATTCCCAGGGGAACCACCTTTTGAATATACCATTTATCGCTGTGTGTAAAACTGATCTTCAGTGCAGGTGTTTCAAACAGTTTGTATAATCTTGATGCCAGCGCTTTGTATTTATCATCCAAACACTGCCCAAAATAAATGGTAATTTCAAATTTGGGTTCCGGCAAACCGTTCAATGATTTCTGCAGCAGGTCATCCATTTCGGTGGAAAGACTTTTTACAATGGAGATATTGCGGTAATCGCCAATGGTAGCTACACTTGGTATCACCCGGTGATCGCGCGCTGAGGCAAGCAGCGACACATAATATCCCAGACTCTGATAACGATACGAGTTACAAAGGTTGAAAACCCTGGCATTTTTAAGTTCCTGGTATTTTATATCGGTAATGTATTGCCTGGCGGTGATCACCTTCACATTTTCAATATCGCAGGTAAAACTTTTTTTATGATCAACAATGATCAGGTTTTCACGGGGTCTTTTAATTTTTTTGTTCACCAACTGAAGTTCCATTTTCACCGCATCTTTGCCCGGGGCATAATAATCAGGCAATTGCACCAACTGTGTAAATCCGAAGCTCTCATACCATGAGATCAGCTTTTTATCCTCAGCCCAGGCTTCCAGGCTTATTTTATGAAAACCACCCTCGCGGGCCCGTTCCACACAGCGATGAACCATGGCTACTCCCACCTGTTGACCCCTGAACTCAGGCAATACGGCTATGGAATATATGCGAATGGCATGTTTGTATTTATAAATGATCAATGAACCCGCTTGCTTCCAGTTATTACCAGTTTTTATCCGGCTTAATAAAACCTCCTGAATGGGGCTGTTGAAGGCCATTCGCAATATTCTGCGTGAAGAACGTTGGAAATCCGGAAAACAAGTGTTTTCAATATGCTCCAGAAAAGGTAGATCCTCAGGAGTTGCCTTTGTAAGTTTAACTTTCATGTGTGCAAATAATCAAGCGATTATTCATATAAGAATTAGGATTTTTATACTGCAAAGATACTCTCAGGATGAATCTCTTTAACGGGGGGTGAGGATTTTTTACTATGGTTTTTGATAAAAGCGTTTGAGTTGAAGTGGAATGGAATTTATTTTAAAACCATTTAACGTCTTGCTTCGATGGTTTATTCATTTTTATTAATATTGTATATCAATATCTCAGAAGAAAATGAAGTATTTTTTAACCATTATTACCCTATATATATTTACTATCACATCAAATGAATTGTATGCACAATTCAACTTATCAGTTGGGCCACCTCCTGAAAATCTTGTACAGGAAATATGTGATACTTCAATAATCTTTAATAATGTTGAATACATTGGAACAAACGTTTCAAATGCAATATTTTCAGCTAATACAGTTACAGATTTAAATATGGATCAAGGAATAGTTATTACAACTGGTTATGCAAATGATTTTATCGGGCCAAATAATAGTACTCAAACAGGAACTTCCTTCGGATATGATGGACTTCCAATTATGGATAGCTTATTCGGAATGTCTTCCTATGACATTAACTATTTAGGATTTGATTTTACAACTTCATATGATATGGTTCAGTTGAAATGTATTTTTGGCTCAGAGGAATATCCAGAATTTGTTTATTATGGGGAAGGAGTAGGGTTTTTTGTTTCAGGGTCAAGTCCTTTTGGTGGTTTTTACACTGACAGCTTAATCGGATATGTTCCGGGCACGACAGATTATATAGGAGCTCATAGCATAAACAATGTAATTCCATCCAATGAGTGGTTTTATGTTGATAACATTGGAGGGGTTTATATTGATTACGATGGATTCACAACTCCTCTATTTGTTGAGTTCTATGTCCAACCTGATTCTATATATAACATCAAATTAATGATAGCTGATGCATTTGATGCCTATATGGATTCCGGGTTTTTCATTGAGAAGGGAAGTTTCAAGGGCGTTAACTCAACAGACATAACAGAATTCAGCTTTTTAGCTACAAATAACTTAAATATAAATGAAGATTATTTTGGAGAAATTGTAAACGATACCATATTTTTCAGTTTTCCTTATGCAACTGATCTAACGAATTTTATTTCTACATTTTCATTACGAAAAGATGCGCATGCATTTATAGATGGGGTATTGCAAGTTTCTGATTCGACAATAAATAATTTCACAGCACCTTTAAATTATTCAATTATTTCCGCCACCGGAGCATCAAAAGAATACACCATCGAATGTGATATTTTACCCAACTCAGAAAACCAGATATTGGCATTTGACTTCCAAGTTGAAAACAATCCTGAACTTCCATTTGATATTGAAGGAGTGATAAATCAGAATTATATTTATTGTGCATTTCCTCCTGGAGTTTCTACTTCAAACCTTATTGCAATATTTGAATTATCTGAACA